>Ga0063234_102_pt1:0-200000 | contig 851714 bp, 866 predicted proteins | sample YelNatPoosite3B9_FD_62394 | JGI IMG/M metagenome (GOLD analysis project Ga0063234, IMG submission 62394) | Hot spring thermophilic microbial communities from Obsidian Pool, Yellowstone National Park, USA - site 3 B9 (version 2) (version 2) | ecosystem: Environmental > Aquatic > Thermal...
AAAAATTCAAGAAGAGGTGAATATTTTATGTTGAATAATAGAAGCAAAAGTGTTATCTTTATTTGATAAGCGCCATTTTGATTGGGCTTTTAGTATACCAGATTATGTCGCACTCAAAAGAGAAAGCTGCTACAGATGGAGTTGATTTTAGGCTTTTAGCAGTAGATGGTAAAGAGTATTCATTATTAGATTTTAGGGGCAAAAAGGTTTTGCTCAATTTTTTTTGCAACATGGTGTCCACCCTGCAGGGCTGAGATACCCGATTTTGAAAGATTCCATCGCGAAAACAAAGATGTTGTTTTGATTGGCATTAACATTCAAGAGGATAAAGCAACAGTTGAGGAATTCTTAAGTTCAATGGGAGTTACGTACCCAGTACTTCTTGACAGGGATGGGAAGGTTTCTGCACAATTTGGATTGAAGGAATACCCACAACATTTTTGATTGACAAAAATGGCAAGATAGTTGCCAAAAACGTTGGTATGATGACGTATGAGCAGCTTAAAAAATTTGCTGGTAAATGAAAATACTTCAAGGAAGAGGAAAAAAAAAGATGCTGTATGGAGAGAGGCTTCTTTTGGAGACATATGGGTTGAAGTTAATGGTTCGGTTGCTTCGGTAGGTATAACTAAGAATTTGGAGATGGAACTTGGTGACATTGTTATATTTGAATTCTTCAAGACATCAGGGTATATCCAAGAAGGAGAGGAGTTTGCAAGAATTGAGTCAATCTATAAGACATACACTTTAAAGTCTCCTGTCAGTGGTTATATAAGGTGGGTAAATCGCGAATTACCTTTTGATCCTACTTTATTGAATTATTACCAGAAGAAACAGAAATAATTAGTATAGACATCCAGCAACTTGTGTGATATAATAATGCAAGCAAATTATTACATACAAAGGGGTTGAATATGCTGATGAAGTTTTCTAAAAAGTTAGTTGCAATAGTTGTTTTAATTGCATTTGCGGTAGCTTTAATTCCATTTTATTCTCATGCTGCTGACTTTCCTGTCACAGTCAAGGATGGAAAGGGGTATAGCATAACTGTAAAACAGAAACCTCAAAAGGATTTTGTCGCTTGCGCTTCAGACAGATGAGATTTTGCTCAATATGGTGTCTGCTAACAGAATCGTTGGGCTTTCTATATTTGCTGATGACAAGAACAATTCGAATGTCGTAAATCTTGCTAAGAATGTAAAAGGCAGATATTCGAGCAACGACATTGAAAAGATAATTGCGGCAAACCCTGACCTTGTGATAGTGCCTTATTACATTGACAAGTCAAAGTACGACCTTTTGAAGAAAGGTCTTAAGTGTCCTATATATGTCAGCTTAAATCCAAATTCGATTGCAAATATCAAACAAGAGATAATAAATCTTTCAAAGCTAACTGGTGAAATCCAGAAAGGCCAGGTTCTTATAAAGTACATGGACGATAAAATTAACTTTGTGCAAAAAAAGGTAAAATACTTGAGAAAAAAGAAGTATGTGCTCTTTTACACATACTATTTCAACTCAACATATGGCAAAAATACAACCCAGCATGAGATAGCAAAGTATGCAGGAGTTATAAATATAGCAGCTGTTGCGGGATTGAAAGGCTGGCCAACTATCTCAAAAGAACAAATTTTGGAGTGGGACCCTGACATCATTGTTATTCCATCTGCGTCGTACAATCCAAAAAAGACTTCTCAGCAGTACGTAGAGGAGTTCAAAAAAGACCCTGCTTTCAAAAACCTGAAAGCTGTGAAGAACAACAGTGTAATTATTCTTGATGATAGGCATGTTCAAACAGTTTCGCACTATATTGTTGAAGGTATTTATGACTTGGCAAAAGCTGCGTATCCATATCTTTTCAAATAAGGCTTTTATAAGTGGTGGTGCAGTTGAAAAAGGTTTTGATTATTTTATTCTTTCTGCTTTTGACAGTGTTTATAATATCCATAGGGGTGGGAAGTGTTTTTATCCCTCCCCTTCGTGTTTTAAAGGCACTTTTATCGCTCATAGGTATCAATTTAGGTTGGGTGAATGATACGGATTTGACAATTGTCGGGCAAATAAGACTTCCAAGAATAATAATTGCTATGATTGTTGGGATGAGCTTGGCCTTAGCAGGTACGCTTGTTCAAGGACTTTACAGAAATCCTATGGCAGACCCAGGAATTATTGGAACGTCAAGCGGGGCAAGTTTAGGTGCCATATTATGTATAGCCTTTTCGCTCAACACCATAAATATATTTTATTTACCATTGTTTGCTTTTGCAGGTGCGCTTTTGATTTCGTTTTTAGTGTATAGGCTTTCAACCAAGAACAACAAAACGCCCATTACAAACCTCATTTTAATTGGTATTGCAGTTTCAACTTTTGTGTCTTCCATAAACTCTTTGATTCTTTCAAACATAAATCAGTATCAGGTAAGCGAATATATATTTTGGATGCTCGGTAGTTTAGACGGTCGAAGCTGGGTACATGTGAAGATTAGCTTTGTTCCTCTTTGTATATTAATACTGTATTCTTTGCTTTTTGCAAAGAGGATAAACATTTTGATACTTGGAGAAGAAGAAAGCTTTACAATTGGGGTAAATCCAGAAAAGTTAAAAAGAAGTTTGCTTTTTCTTGTTTCGCTTATAACAGGGATATCAGTTTCGGTCTCAGGACCGATTAGTTTTGTTGGGCTAATTGTCCCCCACATGCTAAGATTCATTGTTGGAAGCGATTATAGAAGGCTAATACCTGCTTCAATCTTAAGTGGTGGAATATTTTTAATTGTGTGTGATACAATTGCAAGAGCATTGTTTTCACCGGTTGAAGTAAAGGTTGGGATTATAACCTCTTTAGTAGGGGTACCATACTTTTTGTACCTTCTGAAAAAGCGTGAAAATGAGGTGAGTGTATAGAATAATGCCTCTTTTTGTTGAAAACCTTAAATGCGGTTACTCTTATCCCATTGTTGAGATAGATGGAAGGCTTAAGTTCGAAGAAGGAAAAGTCTATGGATTTGTTGGGCCAAATGGAAGTGGTAAAAGTACACTTATAAAGGCTTTAGCAGGGCTTGTCAAAATTTTTGAAGGCAAGATTTGTTTTGGTGATGTGCAGATAAGCAAGTTTTCTGACATAGAAAGAGCAAAGCTTATTTCGTACATGCCACAGCACATCTTTTCAAGCTTTCCGTTTACAGTTCTTGATGTTGTGATGATGGGAAGATTTCCCTATGAAAAGAGCAGGTTCTTTGCTACCTACGAGAGCAAAAAAATTGCAGAGGAGAAAATAGAGCAAGTTGAACTTTCCAGCAAAAAACTTTCGAATATATTGAAGATTTCAGGTGGTGAAAGACAAAGGACTTCCTTTGCACGTGTGCTTGCTCAAAGTAGCAAAGTTTTGCTTTTGGATGAGCCAAATTCAAATCTTGATATTTCTCACCAGGAAAAGATTTTAAGGATTGCAAAACAAGAAGCGTTGGATGGCAAGGTTGTCATAATGGCAATTCACAATCTAAAAATTGCAACAAAAGTATGCGACAGTATTGTTATAATGAAAGACGGCAAGATAGTAGATATTGGAAGACCAGATGAAGTTCTAAATAGGGAAAACATAAAGAGGGTGTATGGTGTTGATGCAATAGTTTACAAAAATCCTTTCGGAATATTTGATATAGAACTTATCCAGAGAGAAGACCCAAAAGCTTTGCACATTCATGTTGTTGCAGGAGGTGGGAGCGCACAACTTCTTTACAGGATGCTGGTTGAAATGGGATGCATGGTGACAACAGGTGTTCTTTCTACAAATGACACAGACTTTGAAACAGCTCAGCTTTTTTCCATCTATACAGTTTTTACAAAACCTTTTATGCCAATTGGAGAAAAAGAGTACATTGAAAATGTCCAACTTATAAGGAAAGCAGACCTGTGTGTGCTGTGCAACATCCCGTTTGGTGTTCAGAACCTGAAAAACTTGGAGGCGCTGAGATATGCTAATAAGCTTTGCATAATTGAAGAGGAGGATATTTCAAAGCGCGATTTTACAGGCGGTTTGGCAACAAATCTTTACAATGAGTTGAAAGAAAAAGCGTTAGTTGTTTCAAACATTGAGAGCTTGAAAGATTATATCTTAAAAGAGACAAACGATAAAATGTCAAGGGGTGATTTAAAATGAATCCAAACAAGGCATGGTGGATAGATACAAACTTTGAAACTGTAAAGAAAAACTTGGAAGCAAGAAACTTTGAATGTTTTGTTGTCGAGAAAAAAGAAGATGTTGTGCCTCTTTTAGAAAAGCTCATTTCAAAAGGCAGTGTGGTATCATGCGGTGGGTCAATGACACTTTTTGAGTGTGGTGTGATAGATTTTCTGAGAAATGGCAATTACAGCTTTTTGGACAGATACAAAGAAGGAATAACGCCTGAGGAGCTTGGTGAGATTTACAGAAAATCTTTCTGGGCTGACTACTATCTTATGTCAACAAACGCAATAACACTTGACGGGAAGCTCATAAACATAGATGGAAACGGCAACAGGCTTGCAGCGCTTCTTTTTGGTCCTAAAAATGTAATAGTGATTGCCGGCAAGAACAAGCTTGTTTTAAACGAGGAGCAAGGTTTGCTGAGGGTAAGAAATATTGCATCTCCCATGAACTCAAAAAGACTTTCAAAAAATACGCCTTGCACCCAGGACGGAAAATGCCATGATTGTTTAAGTAGCGATAGCATCTGCAGCCATATTGTTGTAACAAGAAGGTCTCCAGCAAAGGGCAGGATTAAGGTTGTGCTGGTCAAAGAAGACTTGGGCTTTTAAAGAAGGGGTTGTAATATTTTAGAAATATTTGCGTAACAATTCTGTAAAAAAGGGTTGACAGAATAAAGTGACTTGTAATAAAATAATAACATCAAAATGATAAACTTAATAGGCTGAATGTCTGAGCAAATTGTAAAAATTGCTCAGACAGCGGGAGACCCACAGTAGCCATTGGGGTGAATCGGCAAGAAAGAACTTGCCGTAGGGATAGCCTTCTTGTCCCGAACCCGTCAGCTAATCCCGTAAGCCTCAAGAAGGGAGTTTTTGTATGAATTTTAGATGTTTAATAGCTATAATTCTTGGAATTTTTCTGATGTTTTTTTCTGCAAAAGCTTTTGCCCAGTCAGCCCAGGCGAATTCCACAATAAATATAAGAAGTGCACCTTCAACAAATAGTAAGATTTTAGGGGTTTTCCCCAAAGGGTTTGAAGCTCAAGTTTTGTCAAATGCAGGCGGATGGGTAAAGATTTCGTATGATGGAATTGTTGGGTATGTAAAGTCTGATTACATAACTATTACAAATGAAAAAAAGAGCACAGTTTCAAATACTTCAAGGGCAAGTACAGAAAAAACGACTGCTAAAGCTGCGCAAGCTACAGTTTTAAAAGACAATGCGCGTTTGAGAAGTGATATGTCAACCTCATCAAAGATATTAAAGACATTAAAAAGTGGCAGCAAAGTTTATGTCCTGTCAAGAGAGCAAAATGGCTGGGTAAAGGTAAAGACGCTTGATGGGACAGTAGGATATATGGCTTATTATCTTTTGAAGATGCCATTTGAGCTTGCATCAAAAACAGTGTCACGTGGTGGTTTTGAAAGAACTCAAGCAGAAACTTTTGAAAATCTTAGCCTGGCACAGAGAATTTTAGAGTTTGCTCAAAGATTTCGTGGTATAAGATACTCATATGGTGGAACATCGCCATCAACAGGTTTTGACTGTTCAGGATTTGTTCAGTTTGTGTTTAAGAACTTTGGAATACATTTGGAAAGAACAGCAGCTGACATGGCAAGGACAAATGGTGTGAGAATTTCGTATAGTGAAATTGAACCGGGAGATTTGCTTTTCTTTGACACAGATGGCGGGAAAAATTATATAAATCATGTTGGCATATATTTAGGCGGTGGCAAGTTCATTCATGCATCGAGTGCAAGGGGACGTGTAACAGAGACTGACCTAAATTCATATTATGGAAGATTTTTTATGATGGCAAAAAGGGTCATAAGATGAAAGTAAAAGGGGGCTTTTTCCTGAAAAATAGAGGAAAAAGCCCCTTTCAAGTTTAAAAATGCTTTTTACTTTTTTATCAAAGGCAAAATCAGGTTTTTGACATCTTCTTCATTTTCAATGGTAGCATCAACTTTCTTGAGCTGCCAAACCTCAAGATGAGAAATCTCTTTGCCCGGAGCGACAGTGTAAAGTGGACTTAGAGTTTCCATCTCAAGCATGAAATCGGTTGTATATGTTTCGTAAGAACATCCAAAGTCAGGGTACTCTGCACCATCTATATGTTTGTATTGTTTTATAAATAAGTTTCCATCGTTTAAATAGCAAGCCCAGCCGTCTAAATTTGGATATCCAATCTTAAACGGTGGCTTGCAGTTTTTATCCTGTCTTAGGATAATAAAATCTTCACCCCACAAGACTCTATGGTCGTTAAGTTTTGTATATGGCCACATGACCAAAGGATAGCTTGGTAAAAGTCCTGTATCAATCTTTGGAATTGGCATAACTTCAACTCCACCAGGTGCCATTACAGAAAGTGCCCAGATTGCGAACTTGACTTCAAAAAGACCTTTGTTCTTGATTTTGTATGTTACATAAGCCTCTGCTTCTGTTGGGTGAAACTTCAGTTCAATTGTCTTTTGCAAAAAAGTTGTAGTTTCGGTGGGCTGTTTCAGTACAATGCCATTTTCCACAATTTCAAAGTCTATTTTATGATTGTCAGGAAAATAAGAGCGTGGCATAGCTTCGGGACTGTGCCACAGTCTTGTTCCACCATATATTCTCCACTCATCGCCACCAACTTTTCCTGCCTGGTCTTCCACCACGCAGAATACGTTCTTGCCACCTTCAAATCCAAAATGAATTATTCTTGGTCCCACGTCTGTTGTGACAACTGCTTCGATTTTTCCATTAGAAATTTTGTAGCAGTTTTCCCAGCCCATATACTCAACTTTCTTTACCTCAACCATTTTTAATCTCTTCCCCCTTTTCAATTTATTTTGAAAAATATAAAGGCTTAGAATATAATTAAATTATACCTTATCAGGTTGTATTTTCACAAATCAAAAAACAAAAAAGTTGTGTAGATTCATTTTTTGTTTGACAATTTTTAGATGGCAAAAGGGAGAGAAAGGGTATAGAGATGCTAAAAAAGTTCAAACCTGATATGATATGTCAAAGTATATTGAATATTGATCTTGAAAGTCTTATAAAAAGAGGAATAAACTATCTAATTATCGACATAGACAACACAATAGTTGCATGGGGAGAATTTGATGTAAGAGACGAGATTATTGAGTGGCTTAAAAAGGCTCAAAAGATGGGATTTAAAATTTGCCTTGTTTCGAACAACCAGAAAGATAGAGTCAAAAAAATAGAAAGCATGCTTGGAATTCCTGCCATCTATAATGCTAAAAAACCTTTAAAGTCTGGATTTTTGAAAGCATCGCAGTTGCTTCATCAAGGCAAGAAAAATCATCAAACAGCTGTGATAGGTGATCAGTTCTTCACAGATGTTATAGGCGCAAAAAGGTTAAAACTCTTTGTGATATTGGTCCGACCATTAAAAGAAAAGGAGTTTTTTGTAACAAGGATAAACAGGATTTTTGAAAAGAAAATATTAAAGTACTACGAAAAGGATGAGAGGGAATGAAAAAGCTTTTTTTGATTGGTAAGAGCTTAAAACACTCAATTTCACCTTTTGTTCATAACAAAATTTTGTCTGAATTGGGCATTGACGCGGTTTATTCAAATGTCGAACTCTCTGATTTTGTAAAACTAAAAGAATTTGTTGAGATGGTGAGAAAAGATAAGGATGTTATTGGATTTAACATAACAATTCCTTACAAGGAAGATATTTTGGAGTTTTGTGATGAAGTCTCAGAAGATGTCAGAATAATAAAAGCGGCAAACACAGTGAAGAAAGAGGAAGGGAAGCTTTTGGCTTACAATACCGATTGGATAGGGTTTAAAAAAAGCTTGGAGGATATAGGGGTTGACGTAAAAGACAAAAAAATATTGGTGCTCGGTAGCGGTGGTGCAGCAAAAGCCTGCATCTATGGACTTTACAGGATGGGTGCAAAAGAGGTGTTTGTTGCAAACAGGACATATGAGAAGGCAGAAAGGTTAAGAGAGGTTTTTCAAGACATTTTGAAAATCCTTCCAGTAGAATGGCTAAGAAGATATGAGTTTAAATACGATATAATTATTAACACAACATCTGTGGGAATGTATCCGAATATTGAAAGCAGTCCTTTTGACTTTGAAAACTATGTGGCTGGCATACCAGTTTTTGTATATGATATGATATACAATCCTCCTAAGACCACTTTTTTGGAAAAAGCCGAAAAGAAAGGGTCAAAAACTGAAAATGGTCTTAAGATGCTTGTGTACCAGGCAGTTGAAGCTGAAAAGATTTGGTTTGATATAGTAAATCTTTCTCCAAGTTTTTTACTTGAAATCCTAAAGGAGTGCGAGAAAAAAATATAGCTTGGAAAATATAAGGTTATAGGGTATTAAGACATACAAGAGGCATGTAGATTGGAGGTGGGTTGCTCATTTAAGAGAGGTATGTACCAAAAAACGATAAGTCTCCAAATTTCTCCCAAATATGCTAATACAATTTGCAATAACCTTTATATTAATGGAAAATCATTTGTTCAACAAGCTATTACATCCCTCGAAAACACAGAATATTAACACTTTCGGGAACTATATCCTAAAACTTTTTCTTGTTAGAGCAAAAATCTATAGTAATTAGGATAACAAAAAGAGAAATACCAGCAATAAAGCGACAATGTACTCAAAAATCTTTTTACATGTTTTTTTGAATACTCTCATTATTTGTCTCCATTTTAGTAAACACCCAGAACTTATATAAAATATAGTTTACCCCTTGAGCACATAAAGTTGCAAGTATTTTTGCAATTAAAATTGAGTTTGACAGATATAGCCTTGAAAGTTTTATCATTACAATTGAGAGTAGCAATGAGATAATATTTGTAAAGGCAAACTTTACTACTTTTAGTATTATTATACGTCCTTTTGTGCTATCTTCAAATGTCCACTTTTTGTTCATCAAAAAACTGTTGACCATACCAGCCGTGTAGCCAAAAACCTGACTGAAAGAAGAATTAAAATGCAAAATAGAATAGCAAACAAAAAAGACTGCAAAATCAATTGTTGTGTTTATAACCCCTACAATTGAAAATTTGACAAGTTCAAGTAATTGATTGACCTTTGAATGAATTTTTAAAATAAACTTTCTTTTGAGGGATACATTACTCATGTTCATCTTTTGCTATCTCCTCAATAAAATATAGCGGTCGTCTCTTTACCTCTTTATAAATCTTCCCTATATACTCACCAATCAATCCCAGTGCAACAAGCTGAAGCCCGCCTATAAACCAAATTGAAATGGTTAAAGAGGTCCAACCTGCAATGGCTTGTCCTCTTATCTTCTGAACTATTGCATATATCAAAATTGCAATGCTGAGTAAAAACATCAAAAAGCCTGCAAAAGTTATATATTTTATTGGCTTTACAGAAAATGAGGTTATTCCTTCAAAGGCAAAAGAAAGCATCTTTTTGAGTGGATATTTTGTCTTACCTGCAATTCTTTCTTGTCTTTCATAATACACAATTGTTGATTTGAGCCCAATCAGTGGGATTAGCCCCCTTAAGAACAAATTTCTCTCTTCAAACTGCATCAAAAACTCCAAGGCTTTTTTACTCAAAAGCCTGTAATCAGCATGGTTATACACAATTTCAACTCCAAATACCCGCATCAGCTTATAAAAACTCTGTGCTGTAAACCTTTTGAAAAATGTATCAGTTTTTCTGTTGCTTCGAACACCATACACAACATCATAGCCTTCTTCAAACTTTTTGATAAACTCGTCAATCACGTTTATATCATCCTGCAAATCAGCATCCAATGTAATTACACAGTCACAAAACTTCAGAGCATAGCTCATTCCAGCCATCAAAGCATTTTGATGGCCACAGTTTCTCGAAAGTTTTACACCAACAAACTTTATGTCTTTTGTTGCCTCTTTTATTAGCTGCCAAGTTTTGTCTTTGCTCCCATCATCCACAAAGACAATTCTGCTGTTTTCGGATATTAGTCCCTTTTTCAAAAGATCGTCAAACTTTTGCAGCATCTTCTCAATTGTATAAGGAAGCATCTCTTCTTCGTTGTAGCATGGGATTACAAAATATACTTTTGGTAGCATGGTATAAATCCTTTCTTCGTGAATTTTTATTAAATTATATCTCACCTTTTTCAGAACTTCAACTTATAATTATTGAAAGAAAACTATTCTGTTTAATGGATATAAAATTTCAGAAATAACCAATTATTCGGAATAATCATTAATACTTTATCTTCTGTAAGAATAATGCAGGAATTTCTCAACCTTTTTGGTAATAAAAAAATAAAAACTCAGCAGACTACTTCCATGTAACCAAGTAATTAAAAGTATCAATACCACTTCCGGATGTTAGACATTAAAAAATTTTCTTTCTTAGTAACAGAATGAAAAAGAAAATTTCAAAAAGCAAATTAGAGGTTAAAGATTTGACAGCATTGTTAGAGCGAATAATACTTAATTCCTTTCTGGGACTATTTATATGTATTTTAACATAACAAGGAATTCGCTCAATGGTTAATCTTCCTGATTTTAGAACAGCGTATAAAGAGGGGAGCACGAAAAGTGAAGTAATTAAACAAATAATATAAAAAAAGTAATGGAAAGAATTGCCAGCTTCTGTAAAACTTTAGAATCTCTATGGTGTTGTAATTTCTTAGATAGAGGCAGTTTTCAATAAAAAAGTAACTAACAACGTTTAGCACTATCCAAAAATTTTTTAAATTGCGCAATTAATTTAAGCGTAGTATAATAAAAAGTAAGAAAATGTGTAAATTTATTTGCAAAAGGTTCACAAAAATATATGAAAAATATTCGAGGGGGTGTGGGTGATTGAATAAATTAGAAAAATTCATAAAAGAAAATGTGGGAATGTTGGTAGGCGGAGCTTTAGCTCTTATTTTGATTCTGTTTATTTTAGAAGTTGGAATTGTCAAAGCTATCCTGATAACAGTAGTTGTCATTGTTGGAATAATATTAGGTAAAAAGTTTATAACGTATGATAAAATAAAAGAACTTCTGAAAGATAAGAATTAAAATAACCGAAAGTTCAAATAGAGGGGTAGGTGTATCAGAGTGAAAATCTTAATTGTAGATGATGCTGTTTTTATACGAAAGGTTTTAAAGGGAATATTACAAGAATTAGGAGAAGAAGTAGTGGGAGAAGCTTCAAGTGGAAACGAAGCTTTAAGAATGGTTAAGGAATACAGACCTGATGTAGTGACTTTAGACATTACTTTGCCAGATATGAGCGGCTTAGAGCTTTTAAGAAAAATAAAAGAAATTTCATCCTCTACGCAGGTTGTAATGATTACAGCAATTAGCAATCATGAGGTTGTAAAAGAGGCGATGAAAGTTGGAGCCACAAATTATATCACCAAACCGTTTTCCCGAGAAAAAGTTGAAGAGGTTCTGAAAAAAGTAGAGAAAAATATTCAAGCATTGTCTCAGATTGAAAGAAATATAACAAACGAGGAAAGTATATGTCAGAAAGAATTAAGTCAAGCGACAATTGAAACACCTAGTGTGGAGAATGAAAGCAAAAACGAGGAAGTTGCTAAAATTGATGAATTCGTAAAAGTTGAAGGTGAGGAAGGTAAAAGTAAAGTTGATACAACTGAAATTTCAGATGCTCCAGAATTGACCCAAGATCTCTCAGAAAAAAGAAATGAAACAAATAATCAGCAAGAAATCAGCGAAAAAGTTTCAGATTTGATAGAGACAAAGATGGGTGTGTCAGATGAGTTTCTTGAGGATGAAAAAGAAAAAGAAGGAAGTACTACAAGTGTTTTTTACGACGAAGACAAAGGTGAGGAGATAGACGTTGGTATTGTGACTAATATTGAATTTGAGCAGAAAGGTGGAGAAGATATCCTTTCAATTTGTACAAACAAAGAAATAGCTTACAATGTGGGGAGAATGAAATTAGGGAATGGAGTAATAGTTACTATCGAGGAGTGCTTTGTAGCATCAAGTGTCAAACATGAGTATACATTTGAGAATAGTCTTGTTGAGAAAGTAGAAGTAAAAGAAATAAATGGAAATGTATATATTATGGTTCTAACAAAAGCTAAAAAGTTTGATATTCGTGAAAGAGAAGGGAAAATATCAATAGTTCTCAGAAAAAGCAAGGGAGTTATTTCCTACAATAAAAATAATAAATTCATAATGATAGATAATGTGGTGCCTTCCAGTATTCAAGTTGATGCTATCTCCGAGAAAGAATATATCATCAGGATTTTTACCAATGACATAGTATTTAATGAGGGAGAAACTAAAATAGAGGATTTAATAGTAGACAGATATATAGTAGAAAAGAGTGAAAAGGGATATGATGTAAAAGTTATTTTATACAAGGAAGCAAGATATGAAATTATTGAAGGAAGAACATCGGTTGGAATAAAATTTGTGGAAGTAAATATTTTGAAAGATGTCTTAATACATCATTCTGACGAGGAAACACTAATAGAACTTGTAACAAACTCAAGTTCTGTGCCTGTAGTATTGGAGCATGATACCGAGAACGGGGTTGCATACGCCTATTTGCATGGTTATATTGTGGCAAAAACGTTGCTTGAGAGAAGCTTTGAATTCGAAGAGGAGTATCTTGAAAGTCTTAAAATAGTTGAAGTTAGGGAAAAAGGTCAGTCGTATCTTGTTATCTGCTCACCAGTAAAAAGGATTTCGGTTGTAAAAGAAAAAGGCAGAACGTTTATTTCAATAAAACCTAACAAAGCTTTTGTGCTCTACAATTTATTCCAGGAATGCATTGTATTTCAAAATATACTTCCTGAAGAGATTGAAATTAACCATAACCAAATTCAAAACACAATTGAGTTTCATATAAATAACAAATATGTAAATTTGTTGAAAGACCCTATTTTAAACAGTGAGCAATTTGAAGCATTCAGTTCTATTGAGATAGAAAGAGTGGGAAAGGGATACAGCGGAACAATTGTTCTTAAAAATAAAAGCAAAATCGAGGTTGCGCTGTCAAAAGATAGGACGTCGACAAACCTATTTATAATACCATATAGAAAGTTGAATAAAATCAAAGCATTTGAATATGAAGAAAATGGTCCAAAAGCATCTTTAACTCTCAAGGGTGAGGGAGAAATAAAGTATTTAGCAGAAAGAGACAAAGAAAAGGGTGCTGTTACTATTAAAGTTTTAACTGCTTCTTTATGTAATATCGAGCAACCAATAGTTGAATTCAGAGAAGGCTGTATTGAACGGGTAGAGTTCTATGAGCAAGAGGAAGATGTGATAATAAACATTTATAGCAAAGTGGAAGACTTTAATGTAAGATTAGAGAATTCAAACATAATTGTTGAGTTTGAAGCACAAGTTGTAACAGTTAATCCAGTTATTGAAGACGATATGGTGGTATTTGAACTGTCCCGGATAGATTACGATGATGTAGAAGTTATAAAAGACGATGAAAATAATATGTTAATCGTAAAAATAAGAAGAAGGGATATATACATTGAAAAAGGAATCAAATATTTGCAAAGCAAGGTTGTCAAAAGATATCAGGTAGCTCAGGAAAATGGTTATAAACTGTTGATTGATACTGCTGACAAAGTCAGATACTCTGTAGAAAAGAAAGAAGGTAAAATATTTTTGACAGTTGAAAAATGCCCTGTTCTTGAAAAGGTTGAAGTTAAAGAAGTTAACGAAGAGCTGGTGCATGTTGAGTTGCATTTCAACAGAGGTGAAATTAAACCACAGAAGGTTGAAAAAGAAGATGGAAAGCTTAACATCTTGTTAGGAGAGGTATTAACTAAAGAAAAAGATATTGTGTGGAATACCAAATCAAGGAAAGTTGTTAAAAGTATAGATTATATAAGCAGCGAAAAAGTACTTATTTTGTCCATAGAGCATGGTTATGCATTTTGGCAAGTAGTAGTAGAGAACAATGTTATAAAACTTATTTTTGAAGTGAAACATTGTGAAATCTTGGTTGAGGATGAATATATCAAAATACAAAATGTTGAAAGCAATAAAGTGCAAATCTTGAAATTTGAAGATAATGGTTTGCTAATTACTATAATTCCACAAAGCGCAGCTTTTGTAACTTCTAATTCTCTCAAACTAGCTTCAAATAATGTTTTGTATTCTGCAATTGAGCAAGATATAAATCAAACAGAATGGAAAGTTTACGTATTATATAAACCAAACATGATGTTTGAGTCAGAAATTGACAATAATGACGTAATGATAAAAATAACCGCGAAAAAAAACAATTTTGCTGAGAGTGAATTAGGAACATAGAAATAAGGGAAAAGAGGGGAGATTGTTTTGCCTAGAGAAAGAAAGAGAATTGGAGATGTTTTAGTAGAGGCAAAGATAATTACACCTCAGCAACTAGAAGAAGCACTTAAAATTCAAAAGCAGACCAATAAAAAATTGGGAGAGATACTGGTTGAGAAAGGTTATATAACAGAAGATGAGTTAATAGAGATTTTAGAGTTTCAGTTAGGGATACCGCACATAAAATTAGATGTATATCCGATTGATCCTAAGGCAGTTGAAACGATTTCTGAGTCGATTGCACGAAGGCATACCGTTTTGCCGGTAAGTTTTGCTGAAGATGGAAGCCTGATTGTGGCAATGGCGGACCCGCTTAATATATTTGCAATGGAGGATATTGAGATTTATTCAGGCAGAAGAGTGCGGCCACGAATTGCCAAGGCATCCGATATTAAACGTGCGATTGAAAGATTCTATGGTAAGCAAGAAGCTTTAAAAGCAGTTGAAGAGTTGCAAAAAGAAAGTAGCGAAAAGGACAACCAAGCCAAAAGAGCTACTGTTACGCCTCGATTCCAGCTTGGTTTGGAAGATGGAACAGAAGGACCTATTGTAAGACTTGTCAATTCCATTTTTGAACAAGCTATTACATCACGTGCGAGTGATATTCACATTGAACCGTTTGAAAACGAGATAAAAGTTAGATACAGAATTGATGGTGTATTGTATAATGTCTTGAAGTTAGATATTGGGATATTGCCATCACTGGTGGCCAGAATTAAGATTGTAGGTAATATGGACATTGCAGAAAAGAGGATACCACAGGATGGACGAACAACTTACATTTTTTCGGATAAGATTTATGACATGAGAATCTCATCTTTGCCTTGTGTGTATGGCGAAAAGATTGTTGTGCGTGTGATAGACAAAAGTGCATTTGTGCGTTCTAAAACTGAGCTTGGCTTGACTGAAGAAGACGAAGAGAAATATAACAAGCTGATTGCTGCGCCACATGGGATAATCTTGGTCTGTGGTCCTACCGGTAGTGGTAAGTCTACTACGCTTTATACTATTTTAAACGAACTTAACACTGGAACGCGCAACATAATAACCGTTGAGGATCCTGTTGAAAGTACTATAGAAGGTATTAATCAAGTTGAGGTCAATACCAAAGCAGGGTTAACATTTGCAGCGGCGCTGAGATCAATCTTGCGACAGGACCCAGACATAATAATGATTGGTGAGATCCGAGACAGAGAGACAGCTGACATGGCAATCAGGGCTGCTATTACAGGGCATTTAGTGTTGTCAACCATTCATACAAATGATGCAGCAAGTGCAATTACAAGGTTGGTTGACATGGGGATAGAAAACTTTTTGATAAGCTCGTCGTTGGTAGGAGTAATATCACAGAGATTGATAAGAAAACTATGTCCACACTGTAAAGAGCCTTATGAGCCATCAGAGGAAGAAAAAATTCTTCTTGACATAAAGCAAGATGAGAATGTAAAATTATACAGAGAGAGAGGATGTCATATATGTGATAAAAAAGGTTACTATGGTAGAACAGGTGTATATGAAATTCTGATTGTGACAAAAGAGTTGAGAAAACTTATAAACAAAAAAGATGTCAGCAGTGAGGAGATAAAGGAACTTGCTGTCAAACAGGGGATGAAGACACTGCGACAAGCTTGCAAAGAGAGAGTTTTGAATGGAATTACATCAGTTGAAGAATATCTGAAGATTACTTATGCACTTGAATAGTATTATGAGTAAGTACAAGAGGGGAGATTAGGGGAAGGAGGAAGCAAATACTCATGGATATTAATTCAATTCTCAAAGAAGCATTTCTCAAGGAGGCTTCAGATATACATATTACGCCAGGTGTTCCTCCAATTTATCGAATACACGGCAGATTAGTACGGACAGATGATTCAATTCTGACACCTGAGATGGTGGAGGAGTTTGTGCGACAGATCACAAACGAAAACCAGTTTAAAATTCTTGAGCAGAAAGGAGAGATAGACTTTTCGTACAGTATAAAGGGAGTAAGTAGATTCAGGGTAAATGTTTACAGACAAAGAGGTTCGTATTCTATAGCTTTTAGAATAATTCCTGTAAATATACCACCGTTTGAAACACTTGGCCTTCCACCAGTTTTGAAAGAATTTACAAAATTGAATAAAGGGCTTGTTTTAGTTACAGGTCCAACTGGTTCGGGTAAGTCAACAACACTGGCATCGCTGATTGACATAATCAACAAAGAAAGAGATGTACATATAATCACATTAGAGGACCCCATAGAGTATTTGCACAGGCACAACAAGAGTATTATCAATCAAAGAGAGATAGGTAGTGACACACTCAGCTTTGCAGACGCGCTGAGGGCGGCTTTGAGAGAAGATCCTGATGTAATCCTGGTTGGTGAGATGAGGGATTTGGAGACAATTGCGATAGCTTTAACGGCTGCTGAAACAGGACACCTGGTGTTTTCCACACTTCACACAATTGGAGCGGCAAAGACAATAGACCGTATCATTGACGTTTTTCCACCGCATCAACAGCAGCAGATAAGAATTCAGCTATCAACAGTTTTGCAGGGAGTTGTGTCTCAGCAGCTTTTGACCCGTCGTGATGGTAAAGGCAGGGTTGTTGCAACAGAGGTAATGATAGTAAATCCGGCCATAAGAAACCTCATTAGGGAGGCTAAAACGTATCAGATTCAATCAATTATTCAGACGCATCAGCGACAGGGCATGATAACAATGGAACAGTCACTCATAGACTTGTACAAAAGAGGACTTATCAGTCGTGAAGATGCGTTCAACTATGCTACTGACTTTGATTTTATGCAAAGACTGCTCAGTGCATAAGCTTTTCAAATGCTTTTTGGGTTTGGTGGTGTGACGAATAAATTTGGGATGTTAAGGAGAGTAGTGGGGTATGCCGGAGTTTGTTTACAAAGCGGTAGATAGCAGTGGGAAAAATGTTGAGGGGACAATATTGGCAGATACAATTGAGCTTGCAGCAGAAAGCCTGAAGAGGCGTCAGTTGTATATAATAGACTTGCGGGAAAAAGGAGTATGGCAGAAAGATATTTCAGTTCAGTTGCGAAAAAAGATACCTATAAAAGACTTAGCAGTGTTTTGTCGCCAGTTTGCAACAATGCTTATGGCGGGTATACCAATGGTAAGTGCGTTAGATGTCATTGCTGAGCAGTTCAAAGGCAGATATTTCGGAAAGGTATTAGAGGATATACATAAGAAAGTGCAAAGTGGGTCGATGTTGTCGAGAGCTTTAGCAGAAAAGGCTGAGTGTTTTCCAACAATATTGATAAATATGATTGAAGCTGGTGAGATGTCAGGTTCTGTTGATCAGGCACTTGATAGGATGGCTACCCACTTTGAAAAGGAGTTAAAATTACGCCAGAAAATTATAAATGCCTTGATATACCCGGCAATTGTTATTCTTGTTGCAATAGGTGTATTAATAATAATGCTCACATTTGTTGTACCGACTTTTGTAGGGATTTTTAGCGAGCTTAATGTTGAGCTGCCTGCAACCACAAGGTTCATAATCTCTAGCTCCAATTTTATGAGAAACAATTTTATTTTAATAATTATAGTATGCATTTTATTAGTGGTAGCTTACAAGGTAATTAGAAAAACAGACAAAGGTGGATTTTATATAGATAAGTTCAAACTTCAAATTCCAGTCATAGGTAAGATTACCCTTGGACAAATTGTAACAAGGTTTACAAGAACGCTTGGCACGATGACAGCGGCAGGTGTTAGTATAGTGATAGCTCTTGAGACCACAAAAAATGTCATGACAAATGTATTTGTGGAGAAGAAGTTTGAAGAGGTTATTGAAAGGGTGCAGAAGGGAGAGGGTTTGAGCTATCCTATTGCTGATGTGGGGATTTTCCCAAGGCTTGTTGAAATTATGATAAGAACCGGTGAAGAAAGTGGTAATTTGGAATATATGCTCAACAAAGCAGCAGATTACTATGAGAATGAGGTTGAAAATCAGGTGACAAGGCTCACATCGGTATTTGAGCCGATAATGATTGTGTTGCTTGCTATCATGGTTGGTTTCTTGCTGGCGTCAATAATCTTGCCGATATTCAAATTGTATGGAAGTGTTGGTGCGTAAAAAACTCAAAGATGTATAAAAAGGCGGGGAAAATTAAATTGAAAAGAAAAGGATTTACCTTGATTGAGCTGGTGGTAGTGGTTGCTATCCTGGGTGTGATTATTGCTATAGCCGTTCCCCAGGTTTTAAAGAATATAAATAAGGCAAGAAAGTCGGCTGATATACAAAATGCAAGGCATATTGCATATGCGTTTTACCTTTTCGAGGAAGATAGCGGGAAAAGTTTAAATGTGCTGATACCTGATAACAATTTTCACAAAATTGACTCAGATGTTGTAAGTTTAAGTCCTCAATATAGTTTTAAGCTCAGCGATTATATTTCAGGAAGCGTGCCAAAGCCAGTTTACCGACGTTCCTACTACTTCTACTATAAACTTGATAGTGTTTTGAAGGTTTATAGTGGAGATGGAACTAACCTTTACGAACTTTTTCCAAATGTAGATCCAGGTTACTAAAAATTTTAGAAAACTAAGAGGGGGCGATTTGAAAGATGATGGCTTGGCTTGTAAAGCAGGTTAACAGAAAGCACAAAGGTTTTACATTAATTGAGATGGTTATAGTTGTTGCAATAATTGCAATCTTGATTGCAATTGCGGTACCTCAAGTATTAAAACAGATAAACAAGTCAAAAATTGAGGCTGATAAGGCAAATGCAAAGAATATTGCAACAGCTATTCAGCAGTGGGTTTCAGAGGGAAATGTGTTGAATAATACAGCTAGCTGGGTGAAAATAGAAAATAACGTTCCTGTTAACACTGGTAACGGTATAGTAGATTACTTGGGTAGTGGACTTCCAAAGACGAAGTTAAAAAATGGGGATTTTTATTACACATATGATGCGAATAATCAAGTATTGAAAATAGGTGCTGAAAATTCTGCTGGTAATATTGTGGAGCTCTATCCGTCTCCAGATCCAAACTACAAGTAATGTATGTGAATTAGTTGGTATTCTTATTTCATTTTGAAGGAGTATACCAAAGATGTTAGAGACAATAGTAGGAGCGTTGGGATTGGTGTTTGGTAGCTTCCTGAATGTATGCATATATAGAATACCTCGAGGGGAATCAATTATATTCCCCTCGAGTCATTGTCCAAATTGTGGAAGAAAGATAAGATGGTTTGATTTAATTCCCATCTTAAGCTTTATTATCTTGAAAGGAAAGTGCAGATATTGCAAAAGCCCAATTTCACCTTTATACCCGGCTGTTGAAGCTGTGTGTTGTTTGCTTGCAATAGCAAGCACAAGAGTGTATGGTTTGAGTGTATCAGCTTTTTTATTATTTTTGATTGGCTGTATCCTGATATACATTTCAGTTGTAGATTTCAAAACTTACGAGATGAGCGTAACAAGTATTCTTTTGCTTGCCATTTTAAAGTTTGGGTTTGAGGTGAGTTTAAAAGGGGTTTTAAAAACCTCAATGACGTTTGTGGTGCTTGGACCAATTTTAAATGCTCTTCTGGTAGGGCTTATATACTTAATTACCCGGGGCAATGCAATGGGGTTAGGGGATGTTTTGCTTTTGATGGCAGGAGGTGTAGGATTTACAGTAAGACAGGCAATTGTGTGCAATTTCGTGGCATTTTTGGTAGCATTTTTATATGTTTTAGGTTTGAAGCTTGTTCAAAGCATTTTAAAGGGAAACGAGAAAAAGAGGGAGATTCCGTTTGGTCCGTTCATATCAATTGGCATATTTGTGTCAACAGTGGCAGGTGAAAGGATTGCTGATCTTTACTATCAGCTAATAATAGTGAGGTAGGTATTTGATGTATGTTGTAAAAAATCTGATGGAAGAGGTTGTTCAAAAATACTATGAGAAAATAATTGATGAATTGGATGTTTGCAGGTGCGAAAAGTGCAAAGCTGACGTTATGGCGTTGGCACTGAATAGACTTCCACCTCGATATTGCGTGACAGAAGAAGGTAAGATGTATGTTAAATTAAAAGAGTTAGAAATTCAGTTTGAGGTTGACATAATTGCTGCGCTGGCAGCAGCGGCGTATATAGTTAAAAATAATATAAGGCATGAAGAAAGGGATTGTAAGAATGAAATGTAAGGGATTTTCCCTAAGCGAAATGATAATTGTCATTGCGATAATTGCAATATTGTTAGCAATTGGGATACCGGCTTATCTGGCATCTGTTCGCCGGGCAGAAGTCAAAAACGTTGCCAATGGGCTTGCTGATATGCTGTCAATGCTCTACGAGTATGAAGACAAAGAAGTAGTATTTGATAAATACTTTGTCAAAATCAATAACCATATTGTGCCAGATCCGGTAACAGGTGAGACGTATTTACAGATCCAGCTTGTAAAATATGAAAGTGGAACGGAAAAGGTATTAAAGGAACTAAAAAGCAAGAGCGCTGAGTTAGACTCTGACGTGATAGTTACAGGAGCTGGACCAATTGCAACCTATCTATATTATGACAATAAAGGAATATTGTGGCGTTTTTCAGGTTCACCGGGTGGGAGGAGCAATGAAAGTTATTTTCCAAATGCAAATAAGGTGTTTGTTGTAAGAATAAGAGGGATAACAGGCGGTTATCAAAAAAAGGTTATTGTCAGGGTAATGCCACCAGGGAGTGTTGAAGTTAAATGAGATGTAATTTGAAAATAAAAAGTGATTTTAAATTAAAAGGTTTGACGCTTGTTGAGCTGATAGTAGTTGTTGCAATTGTTGCAATAATCCTTGGCGCAATTTATTCCTTTTTTATTCAGAACTTCAAAGTTGCACAGGAGAACATTAACATAGCCAGGATTGAGGGTGAAGCAAAAAGATTAAACGATCAGGTAAAGCAGTGGCTGTCTATGTCTGACCAGGCCAGTATTCAGTATTCGGTTGTTGGCACAACAAAAGTAATAACAATGGATGTATATCAAAGCGACTTGCCAGCACCAACTGCCCGACCTGATTTTAGAATAAAGCTTGTGTATGATAGTGGTTCTAAAAAAATTAGTATTGAGAAGATATTTCTGGCATCTTCAAGTAGTCCCACTGTCCCATCACCTATAGCCTTCACCTTTTTAGATGGGCTGGTTACCAGATTTGATTGTATTTTTGTTTCGGGTTCAAAGATAGTAATTGAATATGAGGTTGTTATAAACAAGCGTGGTTCTAACCTAATAACAAGAGTATACAAAATAGAACATGTTTTTCGCACCTTTTGATGTAACGAAAGAATATACAGGCAGAAATTTTTTGAAATTTATTCGAGGTGAATCTGATGAGTGAAAAAGTAGTTGTGGAAATAGGAAAAAACTACATAAGAGTGGCCGAAGGTAAGTTTCAAAATAGCAGCATAGAAATCAATAGATTTTTTGAAAAAAATCTCGATGATAACATAATCAAAGAGGATATTAAGGTTGACGATGTTCTTTTGCAGATAGAACTTAGAAGCCTTTTCAATCAAAATAAGGTTGGCAAGAAAAATGTTAATGTTATATTTTCAGGGATTTCAAACATTTTGATAAGAGAATTAGAAATGCCTTACGTTGCCGATGATAAAATATACAACATGATACGCCATGAGGCAAGACAATATTTCCCAATAAACATAGATAGTTATATACTTGATTATAAGCAACTTAAAATATTTGACGAAGGGAAGATTAAAAAGCAAAAGATACTTATTGTTGGTGTACATAGATTTTTAATAGAAGGTGTAATAAATGCCTTTAAAAATGCAGGAATAAAAATATCTAAGATTGATATTGAGCCAAATTCAATTGTTAAACTATTCAAAAACGAAAGAAAGCTGAACAAACAAGAAGATGATAACTCATACATGATAGTGAATATCACCCGAAATGGAGTTTCTACTTCTGTTGTTGCGAACAATGAACTTTGTGCCACAAAGCTATTTTCGCTTGTTCAGCTTGAAGAGATGTTTAAAGAAAATTCTGAGCAATCTTATGATTATGAATTTAGCTTAATTGAAGATCTTATTTCTGAAAGCGTAATTAAGTTTTATGACTTTGTACGAACAAGGGAAGAACCTATAACAAACATAAAGAAAATATACTTAACAGGAGAGGTATGTCAACATATTGATATTAGTAGTCTTTTGAGAAGAAGACTGAATATGGATGTAGAACTTGTGAGCGATTTTAAGTCTGTCAGAAAGATTGAATCACAGGAAAAAAGTGTGATGTTTGCATATGCAACAGCTTTCAGTGGGTTGATTTAGAAGACACAGTGATATTGGAGGGCAAAGGAGGCAGGAGGTAGTGCCAGTTTTAAAGGATATAAATTTGTTAGAGGCATACAGTAAGCAATATAAAGTGAGCGAAGAGAAGGCAAGCGGTGCATTAATAATTGCTCTAATATCAGTAATTGGTGTGTGTATATTGGTATCTGTACTTATGTTTGTTCAGATAATTTCCTATTCCATGAAAATCAGCAGTACTACGACAGAAATAAACTCGAAGAGGACAATTGTGAACAAGATACAGAGAGATTTAAAGATAAAAGAGGCATATGATATAAAAATTGGGTTTGTTAATCAAAAGAAAAATGAAAACCGAAAGTTAAAGGAATTGCTTACTACTCTTGAGAAACTAACTCCCCAAAATCTGACATTTGAGATGCTGCAGATAGAAAATAATAAACTTAATTGCAGAGTGGCAAGCAAGAATGTTGAGAGTGTAGTTCAGTTTGTTTACAGTCTATCTAATGATCCACACTTTGCAAATGTAGTATTTAATGGTGCAAATGATGTGGAAGGTATCAAAAAAGCTGATGTGAGTGCTGATATAAGATAAGAAGTTTTAAGAATTTTAAGATCAGTTTAATGAAGGTGGGGAAAGGTAGCAATGGGTTATAAACTGAGCAGTAGAGAAAAAAATTTACTGATTATTGGGTTAATAGTGATAATTGGAGTGGTTTTTTATTCATTTATATATAGTAACTTGTCTCAAAGATTAGAGAATTTAAAAACACAGTATGAAACCCTTACTGCAGAGCTTTCAAGGTTGAATATGATAATAAGCAATTATAACGCACACAAGGCAGAAATAGAAAATGTGAAAAAAGAGTATGCTAAATTAAAAGATATTATTCCGCCAAATCAGAATGCTTTGTTTTGTGTTGTAGATTTAAAAAGACTCTTAGAAACAGTGAAGATTAGTACTTCTTCATATATGTTTGAGCCTTCACAGAAAATTGAGCTTGGAAATACAAAAGATATGGGCGACCAGTTTTATCCATATTATCTATTATCACGCCAAACCTGGAATTGTGAATATGAAAAAATACACACAATTCTTGATACACAACCGAATTTTGCACCTTTATTTACAATTGATTCGCTGAACATGACAAAGGCAGAAAACAAGTTAACGGTAAATGCAGTGATAAAATTTTATGGATTTAACGACCCGCAAAGTCCAGCGCGTGAGTTTGTTTTGAATAAGACAATTAAAATTAGTCCGACTGGAAAAAGTAATTTGTTTAAATAAGGTGAGTTGAAATGAAGTTAAAAGGTTTTTCGTTGGTAGAGGTTATAGTTGCTGTTGCTATATTTGCTATAATTTTGATTCCAATTGGAATTGCGTTTAACCAATCGATGAGGGTAACCTCAAAGTCAAAAGAGAATATGGATATTGCTCAGGTTTTGAACAAAGCAATGGAAAAAATGTACGCTGATATGGGAAATGATGATAGTCATTTTGCGGATGTAGTATATTCATTACCAGACTATAGTGGTAGTGAACTGGAATTTGGCAATGACAAATATAAAGTAAAATATACTGTAAAAAGGATTGATTGTGATTTCGATTTAATACTTGTAGCTAATGCTTCAAATACAGTGTCAGTATACCAAAAAGTGTACGATGCAACTTATGGTGGTGTGAAATATGACCTTAGTTTATCTATTCCTCCGAGTTTAAGTGGAGTGGTAAATATAGAAGTTTATAAGGAAATAAGCGGAATAGACCGGGCTGAGTACAGATTCAACAATATACCATTAATAGTTACTAATCCCAATTTTAAAATTTACTTTATTGACAATACTTCTACTGTAAATTGTAATATTGATGGTGTCTTTGAAATGAACGGGGGAATTCGTACATCAAATTACACCACTCAACTGTTAGAAGTATGGTCTAAAAGCTTTACAGTAGGTTCTGCGGCATCTCCTACACCAAGTCCGACAGCAAGTCCGGCTGGTAATTTTACCACACAAAGGTCCACAGTGAAATTTATTTCGTACACCAATTCAAAATTTTACCATCAGCTTTTTGAGGTAACCATGGAAATTTGGAACGAACAAAAGAATAGAAAAGTGAGGGAGTACAAATTTTTTATGAGGGGGTAAAAAGGGGATGCTGGAAAAAATTAGTTGTTTAAAAGACAGGATGTTTATTAAAAAGGTTGACGGATCTGTTTTGATTGTTGTGATAATAGTTATTGCTGTTCTGAGCACAATATTGCTGGGGACGATGTCGGCTGTGTTAGCATCGCTGAACCAGAGCACATCTATATATCAGAAATCTGCAACAGGCTATGGAGCTGAAAGTGCAGCAGAGGAGTTTTTGTATTATTTTAATCAACTGTTAGAGGATGCAAAGAATATAGCGTATGGTTATTATTACAAGGGAGATGGGACACTAAAAGATATATGTCCTGGTCGAGTGAGATGGTTATTGGGAGATGAGAGCTATGAGCCGGGGAAGATATTGGATGATTTGCGACATGGGAGGATAAGTCGAGATGTAGCTGAAGACAAAGTGTATGAGGGTATGAAAGCGATTATAAGGGATGAGGTAAGCCGGTTTATGAATGACGTGGGTAGTGATGCTTCCATAAAGGTTGAATCTCTGTCGCTGCCGGAGTTTAAGAAGTTATCTGACTTAGTAGAGTTGTATATAAAGCCACATTATGAGAGCCTGACTGGGTATGAACTTGATGATATCACAGTTAATGCATGGTCAGGTACGACAAGTGGGTCTCTTCCTGATGGATATACAATTTACATTGATGTATCTAAAAAGAGAGCAGGAACTTCGTCAGATAAAGAGGTAAAGAGAGCATTGCGATTAGATGTTAGAATAGCTGATGACAGTGGAAGTTCAGTGAACTTAATTTTGAATCCATCACCAACGCCTGTTCCTTCATCACCGCTTGATTATGCAATATTTTCAAAGGGTGCTCTTAATACTAACAAAAACCTTACTGTCGAAAATGGAAGTGTGTATTCAGGTGGTGACCTAACGATACACGGTGGTGCGGTGTTTAATATTGACAATTTGATATCAAAAGGTGAGATGATGATAAATCAAGATAGTGACTCGCGATGTCGTGACAACAATATAGTTGTAAGGAATATAATTTATGTAGAAAAAAGTTTGAAAGCAAATAGGATATCCCCACGCTCAACTAATATTGATGCAAAAACAATTTATGTTGGTCAGGAAATGCAATTATATGGGGCCGGTAGCTATAAGTTTGTACAATTGTTTTCTGATAGCAATGTAAAGCTAGCTGGACCGGGTGTGAACATGGAAGTTTCAGCGTTAGCAAGTATAAGAGGGACACTTGAGGTTATTGATGGAGCAACAGTAACGTTAAAAAGCAACAGTGCGGTTTACTGCAATTCATTGGTAGTACGCAATGGTTCCCGCTTGATTCTTGAAAATGGAGCAAAATTATATGTAGCAACAACTCCCGATGCATCCACGATAATATCCATACAAAATAATGGTGGGACAATTTCGTATTCTTCTTCTTCTTTTTCATATCCACCTACGCCAGCTGAGATAGATGAAATAAGAAATCGGGATTATACCAGTGGTTTGCTAATAACACCATTGCCAGCTGATAGTGTTGGTAGTCCTCAGCTTGGCAGCACTGCAGACATAACTCAAACACCCCCGCAGATAGTAATATATGGTGAATCCTTTATTAACGATAATGAAGCAAGGTTAGAAATATTGGGTAGATTAAGTTTACCCACTGTTGATTTCTCAACACTCCAGCTGCATTTAATTTCACGGGGCAACATTACATTCGTGGGTGGTGGTATGACTATTTTAAATGGTTCGATAATCTCGCTTGGTAATGCATTAGATGTAAACTGCTTGGAGAATCCATATGCTGGGCTTACGCTAAAGTATCAAACGCCAAGTCCTTCCATACAACAAGACATTGAGAATAATACAGGTATTCAACCATCTCAAATAATATATACGGAGGCTGATGCAGTTGGAAGAAAAACTTTATATAACATTTTAAGACGAAACATTGTCATAAAGTAGTAAATGTGAGGATAATAAGTTTATTTAAAACAATGACGAGTGTGGTTAATTATAATGCTCAGTTAGATGGTTGTGGAGGTAGTCTTTGCAGCTTTAAATTAATAAATTTAATTACACTTGAATACAGGAGCTGAAAAATGTGCTTGAAAAACTCTAAGTTTTGTGAGATAATAACCTGACTTTTGCAGATGATTGGAATAAAAATAGCCTGCAATCCATTGGGAATAAAGGATTGTAGGCTATTTAAGTTTTATCAAAAAGTTATAGTGAAAAATCACTTTTTTGTCTCACCTAAAACTTTTTTTATTTCCTTCAATCTCATAAATTTTTTACTAAAATCTATGTTTAAATCTTTTCCAATTTCCTCAAGTACTTCATCAAAAAAATCAAATACATAATAGTTTTCTTTAATATGGCTACATGATGCTTTCCTCAAACTCTCCAAAATCTCTGTAACACAGTATTTCCATTGTAACCTGTATTCCAATATTTTTGCAATTACTAATGATATAAAACAGGTCAAAAAATGAGCATTTATGTGTTCTTCTAAGGATAAATAAACAGGTCTACTTTCTATCTCGTTCTTTGTTATCTTGAATGCTTCTTCTATCTTCCAAAGTCCTTTATATATGTTTATTATCTTCTCCGGTGATTCTTTGTACTCGCTTGTAACAATAGCATAGTATCCATCAAATTTTTCTTCTTCTTTTAATTTCTCTTCATCCAAAGATAGCTTCCTCTGAGCACTTGCCAATATCTCACCTGTATTAGGGTCAAATGCAAGATTCTTTACATACTTGGCTGCACCATAAGCTGTGGCTTTGTTGTATTTCCCTGGATTTTTAATCAAATCCATCGCTTTTATCAAAGCTGCTTCTCTCTCTTGTTTTTCTTTTGCTGCATATTCCGGACTGTAAAAGACTATTTGAAGTTCATCTACTACTTTTTTCATCTTCTTCCCACTTGCCGTTGTTATTTGAATCTCCCTTGGATAAAGTCTTGACTTTATTTTAAATCCATTGGATTTTTCAACATATCCTTTTTCATCAAGTACATACTTCTGAAAATCTCTGTCAGCACCTCTGATAGAATAACTTAGTATATATCCATTTTTGGCAGATAAAATATACCAAATATTATCTCCGGTTGTTAGTCCTCTATCTGCTACTACAATTATTCTGCCTAAGGAATATTCTTTTTGAATTGTTCGCAAGGCAGGAATTAAAGTTGTTTTATCAGGCGCATTTCCAGGAAAAAGTTTGTATGTAATAGGTATGCCATTTGTATCCATAAACAATCCCATCTGTACAATAGGATCTGGACGATGTTCTTTTGATACGCCTTTTCTCCTTAGTTCATCTTGTTTGTCAATCTCAAAATAATAGTTTGTGACATCATAGTAAACAAGCTCTGTATTACGGTTATAAAGCTTTTTTATATGTTCATGAATCCAAAGTAAAAGTTGCTCGCAATGTCTATTGAAAAAAGATAAACTTCGATATACGTCGTCTAATGAAAAATCAAATTTTTCAAAGAAAATATCTTTATTTTCAAAAGTTTTCTTTTTTGATGCGGGGAAAAGCAAGCGAGAGTATACCAAAAGTTTTAAAATACTATTAGCATCGTATTCTTCTTGTGAGTAGCGCTGTTTATTTTTTATGAACTTGTCTATTTCAAGCTCATGATAGATTTTACTTAAAGCTGCATAACCAAAATTTTTTCGAGCACTATAATTTAAAGGCATAGTTTCATTTAATGAAATTTTGAGATTGAGCTCAGAATTTTCTTTATTCAATTCTTCGTTCATTTTACGAACTTCTTCGGTGAAAAATGCGATAGGGTCATCATATTGTTTTTGAAGTTCGTCAAGATAACCTAAGGAGCGGACGGTAGCTGTTCGAGATTGTTTAGTTTCTTTGTCATAGTAGCTGTTTACGATTGACAGATAAGTTCTACCAGTTTTACGGTTTGTACTTTTTTTAAGATACAATTTAGCAACCTCGTAATTAATATTTTAAGAGTATTATACCACATTTCGCCAGAAAACGCCATAAAAATTTGCTAAAATTTTAAAAATTTTTTGACCTTCTATCTCAGTAAAATCAAGTTGTTTAAAATTTGATAATAATTTTTTGCTGCAAAACTCGGGAATGTGGTTAATTATAATGCTCAGTTAGATGGTTGTGGAGGTAGTCTTTGCAGCTTTAAATTAATAAATTTAATTACACTTGAATACAGGAGCTGAACTTCAATTCGGAATTTGGAGTTAAATAAAGGAAATGAGAGCTTAAAGCTGCTATTTTAAGCATATTAGAAGTAATTAGGGATAGCATAACTGGACAATATAGGAATATAGTATTAAGATAATTCTTAAGAATAATATTTCGAGGTTTCATTATATGGTAATAAGTAAAAAAGACAAAGAAAGAGTATTAGAAGCTATTAGAAAAGGTGCAATAGATGCAGCGGATTTAAGCTTTCCTAATTTGATAGATGCAATAATTCTTAAAATGAAACGAGAAGGGATAATAGAGCTATTAGAGCATGCGTTTTTGGACAAACGATCAGCAAATAAGAATATACCTTTTCACATATTGCTGACATTAGCCATTACAGCGAAGATGAAGCTAAAGACCAGTTTGACAGATATACCCTTTGCTATAAGCAATGCGGAGACATTATCAGAAATTGGCTGGAACATATGGGACAATAAGAGAGGGTTGAAAGAAGGGCTGATGGACGAAGGTACCCTTTGTAACATAGTAAAGAAATACACGGTGGAAGAGTTAATACAAGGATATAATACATATGTTCAAGAGTATGTATTTCCGAAGAAGGAGATAGTACCTGATATTCATATTCTTGATTGTACTGAGCTTGAAGTATTACTGGAGAATAGCAATTATGAAGGTTCAGAAGTGGTAAGAGATAAAGATGGAATGCGTAGAGGATATAAGATGTCTACACTACGAGGTATTACAGGTGATAATGGTATACTGGAAGAAATCAAAATAGGTAGTATTAACGTACATGACCTTGAATTAAGCCGAGAGATGGTACTAAAAAGCAAAATGTTAAAATTTGGGGACATTTTAATTAATGACCGTGGATTTATTTCGAGGGAGCTTATGAACCAGTTAAAACAAAAGAGAGGAGTGGATACGTACATTCCTTTGAAAAGCAATATGGAGGCATATGAGCAGGCAGTAATGATAGCAAAAGAAGAAAACAAGTGGGAAGCTCACCCGAACAAAAAAAGGAAGAGGCAGGAGATTGCTTTTGTAGAATCACTGGGTAGTTATTGGAGGAGTGCCAAGCCTGAAGATGACGTACAGATAAATGGGTGTGTAGTACATGACACAAAGACGGATGAATATTTTGTAATTGTGACTACAGATCTTGGGAAGACAGCAAAACAAATAATCAAGACATATGAATTAAGGCCTGAGATTGAGGAAGATTACCGACAGATCAAGGATTTTTGGAAGATTGAAGATTTTAAGAGCACGAAGTACAATTTTATAGCATTTCATATTGTGATGGTACTGATAGGATATTTGTTCTTCCAGCTATACAGAGATATGGAAGAAGGGAAGAGATGTGAGGGAAAAAGTTTGCCTGTAGCAGCAAAGAAGTATGTGGAAGAGGGGCCAAAATCGGTTATTGTATATGCTGGACAGTACTTTGGTATCTTTGGATTTCTGGAGTTTATTCAGTTGTATGCGTCATGCAACGCAGAAGTGAAGCAGCGCTTAGATTCGATTCTGGGTAAAGTATAACATGAAAAAGGAGTTGTTGTTCAAATTCCGAATTGCAGTTGGAGCTGAAAAATGTGCTTGAAAAACTCTAAGTTTTGTGAGATAATAATATACAGAGGATTGTGATTGTCAAAAGAGTAAAGGCATATATCGAAAGGGCAAACCTGTCGAAAGGCAGGGGCGCAAAGCCATGGGCTTGTCGGAAGTAAAACTTCCTATGGTTGCCAGGCTGCCGAAAATATGCCAAGAGATGAGTGATATATTTAATCATTGGCAAATGGCATCTGGCGACCGCCAGATGCTTTTATTTTTATATCCATTGTTGTTTTAGTAGCAAAGAATTAATGAACAAGTGGGAAGTACGGAGAGAGTTAAGAGGGAAAATTATTGTTAGCGTTGTATTTAACTATAGTTAAGAGTTTAAGGAAGTGTGTGAAATGTTGAGAACAAATTGGAAGACCTTTAGTAAAAAAGTATTCAAAATAAATTTGAGTGGAAGTGCTTTAATTATTGTGATAATAATAATTGCTATTTTAAGCACAGTCTTACTGGGAGCGATGTCGGCTGTGTTAGCATCGCTGAACCAGAGCACATCTATATATCAGAAATCTGCAACAGGCTATGGAGCTGAAAGTGCAGCAGAGGAGTTTTTGTATTATTTTAATCAACTGTTAGAGGATGCAAAGAATATAGCGTATGGTTATTATTACAAGGGAGATGGGACACTAAAAGATATATGTCCTGGTCGAGTGAGATGGTTATTGGGAGATGAGAGCTATGAGCCGGGGAAGATATTGGATGATTTGCGACATGGGAGGATAAGTCGAGATGTAGCTGAAGATAAAGTGTATGAGGGTATGAAAGCGATTATAAGGGATGAGGTAAGCCGGTTTATGAATGACGTGGGTAGTGATGCTTCCATAAAGGTTGAATCTCTGTCGCTGCCGGAGTTTAAGAAGTTATCTGACTTAGTAGAGTTGTATATAAAGCCACATTATGAGAGCCTGACTGGGTATGAACTTGATGATATTACAGTTAATGCATGGTCAGGTACGACAAGTGGGTCTCTTCCTGATGGATATACAATTTACATTGATGTATCTAAAAAGAGAGCAGGAACTTCGTCAGATAAAGAGATAAAGAGAACATTGCGGTTAGATGTTGAAATACTTGCAACCAAGCCTAATGGGCTGGAAAGTAGCGTATCGAGTGCAACTACTACTGCTGCATCCTCAGTATTTAACTTGTTTGATTATGCATTATACACAAATGGAAGCTTCGTGGCAAATGTTAACTTTACCATAATAGGCGGGAATATACATACAGGCGGTGACATACAATCACACGGCGGTTTGCAAACTGACATTAATAATTTGGTGGTAATGGGTGAGTTATCACTGGGTGTGAACGGTAATCCACAAGTTCGCGAAGACAATGTAAAAGTGAACAATGTAACTTATATTAGGTCAAATTTGAGAAGAACGGGTGTTGGAGATAGAAATATTAGCTTGCAGATGGGTATAACGTACGTGGGGGGAAATGCGGAATTATATGGTAGAGGGAGATATGAGTTTGATGAGTTATACTGCGATGGGAATGTCATAGTTAAAGGTAGTACAGCAAATGCGGTAGATGTTGTAATAAAGAAAATAGGAGTAATCAGGGGTGCGTTAAGAATACAGGATCAAGGGACAGTTACAATAAAATCTGGTGCGGTAGTATATTGCGATTCGATTCAGTTTTTGAGCAATCCAACTACGTTAGTAATAGAAAATGGCGCAACCATTGTGACGAGGATGCCGCCTGACTATAGTCGGATTGTTAATTCAGGTGGGGTTATAAATGTAGTGTCTTCAGTTCCGTATCCGCCCTTGCCACAAATTTTAAATGAGATAAGAAATTTTAGTTTTCCTAATAGTACAAGTATACCATCGATAACACCCCATGATCCAGTTCCACCAGCCTCAATTGACAGTGCTGCAGATATTTCTAAATCACCTCCGCAAGTTGTTGTTATTGGAGAAAATTGTAATGCAGGTGAAATTGAAGTTGAGATTCAAAACAGGTTAGCAAGCATGGGCGTTTCGCCAGTTCCAAGTCCACTCCAATTGCATGTTTTTGCAAGGAACAACATTACTATTTCAGTGGGAACGAGAATATTAAATGGTCAATTGATTGCGTTAGGTAATACTCTTAATATAAATAGTTCAGGCGGGAGTCCATTTGATGGTGTAACATTAATATATGGTTCGCCGAGTTCACTCATTCAGAATCAGGTAACAAATACTACTGGGTATGTTCCACCGGCAACAATATATAACCAAACAAATGCAATTCAAAATGATACTTTATATAGTGTAAGAAGAAGAAATATTATTGTAAGATAATATTTATGAAAAACCTTAGTAACACGGATATGTAAAGGTTTTTTCTACTATCCTAAAATGAAAAAGTAGTTGACAAATCATTGGTGTTAGTATTACAATATTATTAAAATGTGAAATAAAGAAATTAAAAAATTAAATATGAAGTAAGTGGTCGAAAGGGCAAACCTGTCGAAAGGCAGGGGCGCAAAGCCATGGGCCTGTCGGAAGAAAAACTTCCTATGGTTGCCAGGCTGCCGAAACCTACTCGGGCTTAATAGAGGGTTGAGAAAAGGTTAAAACGGCGTCTGGCGCGACGTCGTTTTATTTTTGGGATGAAATTAAAGAATGGTTCATAGGCATATGTTAAAGTATAAATAAAGATAGTAATCTAAAATTTAGATAGATTCTTCTGTAACGCTGAAAGAAGCTATCCCCTAACCCCCTCTTTACAATATATACTTATATATATATTGGCTGCCGTGCAGAGGCAGCCAATATTAACTTTGTTTAGCTACTGAAAAAAGTTTCTACCACATCATAAAGCTATTCAAAAGAATATAACTATCTTTTCTTAACCGGATCATATCCATATGAATTCCGTTTAATACCAAATTATTTTGTTGCATTTTTTTGACCTCCATAGAGCAAAATAATGCAAAATATTAGAAACATATGTGTTATAATTTTGTAATAAAAAGAGCATAAAGAATAAAAGTGTGTATAAGGAATGAAAAATAGAAATAGCGTATTGCGTTTTTGACAATTAAATAAACAAATTAGACAAAAAAGATCAATTGGCATGCAAGTATTTTTGGTATATAATAAAATCAAAAATTATAGTAAACTGAATAAGGAGGTTAGAATTTCATGCAGCGTTACAGAAGAATTATTGCAATGGTTGTAACCTTCATATTTATTTTAGGAGTGGTATATGGGGTTAAACCATGGCAGGAGGTTCGGGCTGGTTCATTTAACTATGGGGAAGCTTTACAAAAAGCTATTATGTTCTACGAATTTCAAATGTCTGGTAAACTTCCAAGTTGGGTACGCAACAACTGGCGTGGCGACTCAGCATTAAAAGATGGTCAAGACAATGGACTTGATTTGACAGGTGGTTGGTTTGACGCAGGTGATCACGTCAAGTTTAACCTTCCAATGTCATACACTGGTACAATGTTGTCATGGGCAGTGTATGAATACAAAGATGCATTTGTCAAGAGTGGTCAATTGGAACATATCTTAAACCAAATCGAATGGGTTAATGACTATTTTGTAAAATGCCATCCAAGCAAATATGTATACTACTACCAGGTTGGAGATGGCAGCAAGGACCATGCATGGTGGGGTCCTGCTGAGGTTATGCAAATGGAAAGGCCTTCATTTAAAGTTACACAAAGCAGTCCAGGTTCTACTGTAGTAGCAGAGACGGCAGCTTCTTTAGCAGCGGCCTCAATTGTTTTGAAAGACAGAAATCCCACTAAAGCAGCGACATATTTGCAACATGCAAAAGATTTATACGAGTTTGCGGAAGTTACAAAAAGCGATTCGGGTTACACAGCTGCAAATGGATATTATAATTCATGGAGCGGTTTCTATGATGAACTGTCATGGGCAGCGGTATGGTTGTATTTGGCAACAAATGATTCAACGTACTTAACAAAGGCAGAATCATACGTTCAAAACTGGCCCAAAATTTCAGGCAGCAATACAATCGACTACAAGTGGGCTCATTGCTGGGATGACGTTCATAATGGTGCGGCATTGTTGTTAGCGAAAATTACTGGAAAAGATACTTACAAACAAATTATTGAGATGCACTTAGATTATTGGACAACAGGTTACAATGGGGAAAGAATTAAGTATACTCCAAAAGGGTTGGCATGGCTTGATCAGTGGGGTTCGTTGAGATATGCAACAACTACAGCATTTTTGGCATTTGTTTATAGCGATTGGGCTGGCTGTCCAAGCACCAAAAAAGAAACATATAGAAAATTTGGAGAAAGCCAGATAGATTATGCATTGGGTTCAGCCGGAAGAAGTTTTGTTGTAGGATTTGGTACAAATCCACCCAAGAGACCACATCACAGAACTGCACATAGTTCGTGGGCAGACAGTCAGAGTATACCATCATACCATAGACATACATTGTATGGAGCACTTGTAGGCGGTCCGGGCTCTGATGATAGCTACACAGATGATATAAGCAACTATGTGAACAACGAGGTTGCATGTGATTATAATGCAGGGTTTGTGGGTGCATTAGCAAAGATGTATCTGTTGTATGGTGGCAATCCAATACCAAACTTCAAAGCTATTGAAACCCCAACAAACGACGAATTCTTTGTTGAAGCTGGTATAAATGCATCCGGAACTAACTTTATTGAAATTAAAGCGATAGTTAATAACCAAAGTGGTTGGCCTGCCAGAGCAACAGATAAGCTTAAATTTAGATATTTTGTTGACCTGAGCGAATTAATTAAAGCAGGATATTCACCAAATCAATTAACCTTGAGTACCAATTATAATCAAGGTGCAAAAGTAAGTGGACCTTATGTATGGGATGCAAGCAAGAATATATACTACATTTTAGTAGACTTTACTGGCACATTGATTTATCCAGGTGGCCAAGACAAATATAAGAAAGAAGTTCAATTTAGAATTGCAGCGCCACAGAATGTACAGTGGGATAATTCTAACGACTATTCATTCCAGGATATAAAGGGAGTTTCAAGTGGTTCAGTTGTTAAAACTAAATATATTCCACTTTATGATGGAGATGTAAAAGTATGGGGTGAGGAACCAGGAACTTCTGGAGCAACACCAACACCAACACCAACAGTAACTGCTACACCGACCCCAACACCAACTGCGAGTGTTACACCTACACCTACACCTACACAAACGACAACACCAACCCCAACCCCAACCCCAACAGTGACACCAACGCCAACTGTTACAGCGACACCGACACCAGTGCCGAGCAGCAGTCCGGCAACAGGTGGGCAGATAAAGGTATTGTATAAGAACATGGAGACAAATGCTACGACGAACACGATAAGGCCGTGGTTGAAGGTAGTAAATAGTGGTAGCAGTGCGATAGATTTGAGCAGGGTAACGATAAGGTACTGGTACACGGTAGATGGAGACAAGGCACAGAGTGCGGTAAGTGACTGGGCACAGATAGGAGCAAGCAATGTGACATTCAAGTTTGTGAAGCTGAGTGGTAGCGTAAGTGGAGCGGACTATTATTTAGAGATAGGATTTAAGAGTGGAGCGGGTCAGTTGCAGCCTGGGAAGGACACAGGGGAGATACAGATAAGGTTTAACAAGAGTGACTGGAGCAATTACAATCAGGGAAATGACTGGTCATGGGCACAGAGCATGACGAGTTATGGAGAGAATGTGAAGGTAACGGCGTATATAGATGGAGTATTGGTATGGGGTCAGGAGCCGAGTGGAGCGACACCAGCCCCAACAGTAACACCGACCCCAACTGCGACACCAACAGTAACGCCAACCCCAACAGTGACACCAACGCCAACTGTTACAGCGACACCGACACCAGTGCCGAGCAGCAGTCCGGCAACAGGTGGGCAGATAAAGGTATTGTATAAGAACATGGAGACAAATGCTACGACGAACACGATAAGGCCGTGGTTGAAGGTAGTAAATAGTGGTAGCAGTGCGATAGATTTGAGCAGGGTAACGATAAGGTACTGGTACACGGTAGATGGAGACAAGGCACAGAGTGCGGTAAGTGACTGGGCACAGATAGGAGCAAACAATGTGACATTCAAGTTTGTGAAGCTGAGTGGTAGCGTAAGTGGAGCGGACTATTATTTAGAGATAGGATTTAAGAGTGGAGCGGGTCAGTTGCAGCCTGGGAAGGACACAGGGGAGATACAGATAAGGTTTAACAAGAGTGACTGGAGCAATTACAATCAGGGAAATGACTGGTCATGGGCACAGAGCATGACGAGTTATGGAGAGAATGTGAAGGTAACGGCGTATATAGATGGAGTGCTGGTATGGGGTCAGGAGCCGAGTGGAGCGACTGCAGCCCCAGTAGCGACACCAACACCTACGCCAGCACCTACAGCAACACCAACCCCAACACCAACTCCAACCCCGGCCCCAACACCAACGTCAACACTAACACCTACTTCAACACCAACCCCAACACCAACGCCGACGGTGACAGTTGCGCCTACACCGACACCTAGCAGCACACCGAGCGGGCTTGGCGAATATGGGCAGAGGTTTATGTGGTTGTGGAACAAGATCCATGATCCTGCGAACGGGTATTTTAACCAGGATGGGATACCATATCATTCGGTGGAGACACTGATATGCGAAGCACCTGATTATGGTCATTTGACCACGAGTGAGGCATTTTCGTACTATGTATGGTTGGAGGCAGTGTATGGGAAGTTGACGGGGGATTGGAGCAAATTTAAGACAGCATGGGACACATTAGAGAAGTATATGATACCGTCAGCGGAAGATCAGCCGATAAGGTCATATGATCCTAACAAGCCAGCGACATATGCAGGAGAGTGGGAGACACCGGACAAGTATCCATCGCCGTTGGAGTTTAATGTACCTGTTGGCAAAGACCCGTTGCATAATGAACTTGTGAGCACATATGGTAGCACATTGATGTATGGTATGCACTGGTTGATGGACGTAGACAACTGGTATGGATATGGCAAGAGAGGGGACGGAGTGAGCCGGGCATCATTTATCAATACGTTCCAGAGAGGACCAGAGGAGTCTGTATGGGAGACGGTGCCGCATCCGAGCTGGGAGGAATTCAAGTGGGGCGGACCGAATGGATTTTTAGACCTGTTTATTAAGGATCAGAACTATTCGAAGCAGTGGAGATACACGGATGCACCTGATGCGGATGCAAGAGCGATTCAAGCAACATATTGGGCGAAGGTATGGGCGAAGGAGCAAGGTAAGTTTAATGAGATAAGCAGCTATGTAGCGAAGGCGGCGAAGATGGGTGACTATTTGAGGTATGCGATGTTTGACAAGTATTTCAAGCCATTAGGATGTCAGGACAAGAATGCGGCTGGAGGAACAGGGTATGACAGTGCACATTATCTGCTGTCATGGTATTATGCATGGGGCGGAGCATTGGATGGAGCATGGTCATGGAAGATAGGGTGCAGCCATGCGCACTTTGGATATCAGAATCCGATGGCGGCATGGGCATTAGCGAATGATAGTGATATGAAGCCGAAGTCGCCGACCGGAGCGAACGACTGGGCGAAGAGTTTGAAGAGGCAGATAGAATTTTACAGGTGGTTGCAGTCAGCGGAGGGAGCGATAGCAGGAGGCGCGACAAATTCATGGAATGGCAGGTACGAGAAATATCCGGCAGGTACAGCGACATTTTATGGAATGGCGTATGAACCGAACCCGGTATATCGAGATCCTGGCAGCAACACATGGTTTGGATTCCAGGCATGGTCGATGCAGAGGGTAGCGGAGTATTACTATGTGACAGGAGATAAGGATGCAGGTGCACTGCTTGAGAAGTGGGTAAGCTGGATTAAGAGTGTAGTGAAGTTGAATAGTGATGGGACATTTGCGATACCGTCGACGCTTGATTGGAGCGGACAACCTGATACATGGAAGGGGACATATACAGGGAATCCGAATTTGCACGTTAAGGTAGTTGATTATGGTACAGATTTAGGTATAACAGCGTCGCTAGCGAATGCGTTGTTGTACTATAGTGCAGGGACGAAGAAGTATGGGGTATTTGATGAGGAAGCAAAGAATTTAGCGAAGGAATTGCTGGACAGGATGTGGAAGTTGTACAGGGATAACAAAGGTTTATCAGCGCCAGAGAAGAGAGCGGACTACAAGAGGTTCTTTGAGCAAGAGGTATATATACCGGCAGGATGGACAGGGAAGATGCCGAATGGAGATGTAATAAAGAGTGGAGTTAAGTTTATAGACATAAGGAGCAAGTACAAACAAGATCCTGATTGGCCGAAGTTAGAGGCGGCATACAAGTCAGGGCAGGTACCGGAGTTCAGATATCACAGGTTCTGGGCACAGTGCGACATAGCAATAGCTAATGCAACATATGAAATACTGTTTGGCAATCAATAATAAGTAGGTAAATGAAAATTTAGCGGGGTAGCACATCTATAGGTATGGTGTGCTACCTCGCTAAAATCCTGTATAGAGGTGTTCAAAAAATAGTACAAAAAATAAAGAGGTATAATGGAAAAAATGCATAAAAAAGAGGGGGTTAGGTTTTATGATGAGAGTAAAAACAAAAATAGGAAAGAGATGGTTAGAGTTGACGTGTGAATCTTGGCAGGCACCAGAGCTTAGATTTTACAGGCTTTAGTTATAGCGCAGAATTGTAGCTATTATTGGGACGTAAGGAATATTATTTCATAATGCTTGTATATAACGGTAGATATTGTGTTGTTAGAATATTTTTCATCTAAATGTAAAATAAAAGGTAAAATAAAAAGAGGGGGTTAGTAGATAATATGAAGAAAAAATTAGTTAAAATTGTAGCTCGCTTGACATTGATTATATTTATAGCAAGTATTTGTTTGTTTGGTACAATGAGTTATTATCCAATTGAAACCAAAGCAGCACCTGACTGGAGCATTCCAAGTTTATATGAGAGTTATAAGAATGATTTTAGGATAGGTGTAGCAATACCTGCAAAATGTTTGAGCAACGATACAGACAGAAGGATGGTATTGAAACATTTTAACAGTCTAACAGCGGAGAATGAAATGAAGCCAGAAAGTTTATTAGCTGGGCAAACAAGTACAGGCTTAAATTATAGATTTAGCACTGCTGATGCCTTTGTAGACTTTGCGAATACGAACAATATAGGAATTAGAGGACATACTTTAGTGTGGCACAGCCAGACGCCTGATTGGTTTTTTAAAGACAGCAGTGGACAAAGGTTAACCAAGGATGCGTTGTTAGCAAGATTGAAGCAATATATATATGATGTTGTAGGAAGGTATAAGGGAAAAGTATACGCATGGGACGTTGTAAATGAAGCTATTGATGAGAATCAGTCTGATGGTTATAGGCGTTCGACATGGTATGAGATTTGTGGACCAGAATACATTGAGAAAGCATTTATATGGGCACATGAAGCAGATCCCAACGCAAAGCTATTTTATAATGACTATAATACTGAGATTTCCAAGAAAAGAGATTTCATATACAACATGGTTAAAAATTTAAAATCAAAAGGAATACCAATACATGGTATTGGAATGCAATGCCATATAAATGTTAACTGGCCATCAGTTAGCGAAATAGAGAATAGCATAAAGTTATTCAGTTCAATACCAGGCATAGAAATTCATATAACAGAGCTTGATATGAGTTTATACAATTACGGATCAAGCGAAAACTATTCGACACCACCGCAGGACTTGCTTCAGAAGCAAGCTCAGAAGTACAAAGAATTATTTACAATGTTGAAGAAGTATAAGGATGTTGTAAAAAGTGTAACTTTTTGGGGATTAAAAGATGATTATTCATGGTTAAGATCTTTTAATGGCAAGAATGATTGGCCATTATTGTTTTTTGAGGATTACAGTGCAAAACCAGCTTATTGGGCAGTAATAGAAGCATCAGGGGCATCAACAACACCAGCTCCAACTACAACTATTACGCCAACCCCAACACCTACACCAACTGCTACTCCAACACCGACGCCGACACCGACAGTGACGGTGGCACCGACGCCAACACCGAGCAGCAGTCCGGCAACAGGTGGGCAGATAAAGGTATTGTATAAGAACATGGAGACAAATGCTACGACGAACACGATAAGACCGTGGTTGAAGGTAGTAAATAGTGGTAGCAGTGCGATAGATTTGAGCAGGGTAACGATAAGGTACTGGTACACGGTAGATGGAGACAAGGCACAGAGTGCGGTAAGCGACTGGGCACAGATAGGAGCAAGCAATGTGACATTCAAGTTTGTGAAGCTGAGTGGTAGCGTAAGTGGAGCGGACTATTATTTAGAGATAGGATTTAAGAGTGGAGCGGGTCAGTTGCAGCCTGGGAAGGACACAGGGGAGATACAGATAAGGTTTAACAAGAGTGACTGGAGCAATTACAATCAGGGAAATGACTGGTCATGGGCACAGAGCATGACGAGTTATGGAGAGAATGTGAAGGTAACGGCGTATATAGATGGAGTGCTGGTATGGGGTCAGGAGCCGAGTGGAGCGACACCAGCCCCAACAGTAACACCGAAACCAACTGCGACACCAACAGTAACGCCAACCCCAACAGTGACAACAACGCCAACACCAACACCAACACCCACACCCACACCAACACCAACTGCTACTCCAACACCGACGCCGACACCGACAGTGACGGTGGCACCGACGCCAACACCGAGCAGCAGTCCGGCAACAGGTGGGCAGATAAAGGTATTGTATAAGAACATGGAGACAAATGCTACGACGAACACGATAAGACCGTGGTTGAAGGTAGTAAATAGTGGTAGCAGTGCGATAGATTTGAGCAGGGTAACGATAAGGTACTGGTACACGGTAGATGGAGACAAGGCACAGAGTGCGGTAAGTGACTGGGCACAGATAGGAGCAAGCAATGTGACATTCAAGTTTGTGAAGCTGAGTGGTAGCGTAAGTGGAGCGGACTATTATTTAGAGATAGGATTTAAGAGTGGAGCGGGTCAGTTGCAGCCTGGGAAGGACACAGGGGAGATACAGATAAGGTTTAACAAGAGTGACTGGAGCAATTACAATCAGGGAAATGACTGGTCATGGGCACAGAGCATGACGAGTTATGGAGAGAATGTGAAGGTAACGGCGTATATAGATGGAGTGCTGGTATGGGGTCAGGAGCCGAGTGGAGCGACACCAGCCCCAGTAGCGACACCAACACCTACGCCAGCACCTACAGCAACACCAACCCCAACACCAACTCCAACCCCGGCCCCAACACCAACGTCAACACTAACACCTACTTCAACACCAACCCCAACACCAACGCCGACGGTGACAGTTGCGCCTACACCGACACCTAGCAGCACACCGAGCGGGCTTGGCGAATATGGGCAGAGGTTTATGTGGTTGTGGAACAAGATCCATGATCCTGCGAACGGGTATTTTAACCAGGATGGGATACCATATCATTCGGTGGAGACACTGATATGCGAAGCACCTGATTATGGTCATTTGACCACGAGTGAGGCATTTTCGTACTATGTATGGTTGGAGGCAGTGTATGGGAAGTTGACGGGGGATTGGAGCAAATTTAAGACAGCATGGGACACATTAGAGAAGTATATGATACCGTCAGCGGAAGATCAGCCGATAAGGTCATATGATCCTAACAAGCCAGCGACATATGCAGGAGAGTGGGAGACACCGGACAAGTATCCATCGCCGTTGGAGTTTAATGTACCTGTTGGCAAAGACCCGTTGCATAATGAACTTGTGAGCACATATGGTAGCACATTGATGTATGGTATGCACTGGTTGATGGACGTAGACAACTGGTATGGATATGGCAAGAGAGGGGACGGAGTGAGCCGGGCATCATTTATCAATACGTTCCAGAGAGGACCAGAGGAGTCTGTATGGGAGACGGTGCCGCATCCGAGCTGGGAGGAATTCAAGTGGGGCGGACCGAATGGATTTTTAGACCTGTTTATTAAGGATCAGAACTATTCGAAGCAGTGGAGATACACGGATGCACCTGATGCGGATGCAAGAGCGATTCAAGCAACATATTGGGCGAAGGTATGGGCGAAGGAGCAAGGTAAGTTTAATGAGATAAGCAGCTATGTAGCGAAGGCGGCGAAGATGGGTGACTATTTGAGGTATGCGATGTTTGACAAGTATTTCAAGCCATTAGGATGTCAGGACAAGAATGCGGCTGGAGGAACAGGGTATGACAGTGCACATTATCTGCTGTCATGGTATTATGCATGGGGCGGAGCATTGGATGGAGCATGGTCATGGAAGATAGGGTGCAGCCATGCGCACTTTGGATATCAGAATCCGATGGCGGCATGGGCATTAGCGAATGATAGTGATATGAAGCCGAAGTCGCCGACCGGAGCGAACGACTGGGCGAAGAGTTTGAAGAGGCAGATAGAATTTTACAGGTGGTTGCAGTCAGCGGAGGGAGCGATAGCAGGAGGCGCGACAAATTCATGGAATGGCAGGTACGAGAAATATCCGGCAGGTACAGCGACATTTTATGGAATGGCGTATGAACCGAACCCGGTATATCGAGATCCTGGCAGCAACACATGGTTTGGATTCCAGGCATGGTCGATGCAGAGGGTAGCGGAGTATTACTATGTGACAGGAGATAAGGATGCAGGTGCACTGCTTGAGAAGTGGGTAAGCTGGATTAAGAGTGTAGTGAAGTTGAATAGTGATGGGACATTTGCGATACCGTCGACGCTTGATTGGAGCGGACAACCTGATACATGGAAGGGGACATATACAGGGAATCCGAATTTGCACGTTAAGGTAGTTGATTATGGTACAGATTTAGGTATAACAGCGTCGCTAGCGAATGCGTTGTTGTACTATAGTGCAGGGACGAAGAAGTATGGGGTATTTGATGAGGAAGCAAAGAATTTAGCGAAGGAATTGCTGGACAGGATGTGGAAGTTGTACAGGGATAACAAAGGTTTATCAGCGCCAGAGAAGAGAGCGGACTACAAGAGGTTCTTTGAGCAAGAGGTATATATACCGGCAGGATGGACAGGGAAGATGCCGAATGGAGATGTAATAAAGAGTGGAGTTAAGTTTATAGACATAAGGAGCAAGTACAAACAAGATCCTGATTGGCCGAAGTTAGAGGCGGCATACAAGTCAGGGCAGGTACCGGAGTTCAGATATCACAGGTTCTGGGCACAGTGCGACATAGCAATAGCTAATGCAACATATGAAATACTGTTTGGCAATCAATAATAAGTAGGTAAATGAAAATTTAGCGGGGTAGCACATCTATAGGTATGGTGTGCTACCTCGCTAAAATCCTGTATAGAGGTGTTCAAAAAATAGTACAAAAAATAAAGAGGTATAATGGAAAAAATGCATAAAAAAGAGGGGGTTAGGTTTTATGATGAGAGTAAAAACAAAAATAGGAAAGAGATGGTTAGAGTTGACGTGTGAATCTTGGCAGGCACCAGAGCTTAGGTTTTACAGGCTTTAGTTATAGCGCAGAATTGTAGCTATTATTGGGACGTAAGGAATATTATTTCATAATGCTTGTATATAACGGTAGATATTGTGTTGTTAGAATATTTTTCATCTAAATGTAAAATAAAAGGTAAAATAAAAAGAGGGGGTTAGTAGATAATATGAAGAAAAAATTAGTTAAAATTGTAGCTCGCTTGACATTGATTATATTTATAGCAAGTATTTGTTTGTTTGGTACAATGAGTTATTATCCAATTGAAACCAAAGCAGCACCTGACTGGAGCATTCCAAGTTTATATGAGAGTTATAAGAATGATTTTAGGATAGGTGTAGCAATACCTGCAAAATGTTTGAGCAACGATACAGACAGAAGGATGGTATTGAAACATTTTAACAGTCTAACAGCGGAGAATGAAATGAAGCCAGAAAGTTTATTAGCTGGGCAAACAAGTACAGGCTTAAATTATAGATTTAGCACTGCTGATGCCTTTGTAGACTTTGCGAATACGAACAATATAGGAATTAGAGGACATACTTTAGTGTGGCACAGCCAGACGCCTGATTGGTTTTTTAAAGACAGCAGTGGACAAAGGTTAACCAAGGATGCGTTGTTAGCAAGATTGAAGCAATATATATATGATGTTGTAGGAAGGTATAAGGGAAAAGTATACGCATGGGACGTTGTAAATGAAGCTATTGATGAGAATCAGTCTGATGGTTATAGGCGTTCGACATGGTATGAGATTTGTGGACCAGAATACATTGAGAAAGCATTTATATGGGCACATGAAGCAGATCCCAACGCAAAGCTATTTTATAATGACTATAATACTGAGATTTCCAAGAAAAGAGATTTCATATACAACATGGTTAAAAATTTAAAATCAAAAGGAATACCAATACATGGTATTGGAATGCAATGCCATATAAATGTTAACTGGCCATCAGTTAGCGAAATAGAGAATAGCATAAAGTTATTCAGTTCAATACCAGGCATAGAAATTCATATAACAGAGCTTGATATGAGTTTATACAATTACGGATCAAGCGAAAACTATTCGACACCACCGCAGGACTTGCTTCAGAAGCAAGCTCAGAAGTACAAAGAATTATTTACAATGTTGAAGAAGTATAAGGATGTTGTAAAAAGTGTAACTTTTTGGGGATTAAAAGATGATTATTCATGGTTAAGATCTTTTAATGGCAAGAATGATTGGCCATTATTGTTTTTTGAGGATTACAGTGCAAAACCAGCTTATTGGGCAGTAATAGAAGCATCAGGGGCATCAACAACACCAGCTCCAACTACAACTATTACGCCAACCCCAACACCTACACCAACTGCTACTCCAACACCGACGCCGACACCGACAGTGACGGTGGCACCGACGCCAACACCGAGCAGCAGTCCGGCAACAGGTGGGCAGATAAAGGTATTGTATAAGAACATGGAGACAAATGCTACGACGAACACGATAAGACCGTGGTTGAAGGTAGTAAATAGTGGTAGCAGTGCGATAGATTTGAGCAGGGTAACGATAAGGTACTGGTACACGGTAGATGGAGACAAGGCACAGAGTGCGGTAAGTGACTGGGCACAGATAGGAGCAAGCAATGTGACATTCAAGTTTGTGAAGCTGAGTGGTAGCGTAAGTGGAGCGGACTATTATTTAGAGATAGGATTTAAGAGTGGAGCGGGTCAGTTGCAGCCTGGGAAGGACACAGGGGAGATACAGATAAGGTTTAACAAGAGTGACTGGAGCAATTACAATCAGGGAAATGACTGGTCATGGGCACAGAGCATGACGAGTTATGGAGAGAATGTGAAGGTAACGGCGTATATAGATGGAGTGCTGGTATGGGGTCAGGAGCCGAGTGGAGCGACACCAGCCCCAGTAGCGACACCAACACCTACGCCAGCACCTACAGCAACTCCAACACCGACAGCGACAGCAACACCAACAGCTGCTCCAACAATCACGCCAACTCCAACAATCACAGCTACCCCGACTCCAACTCCCGCTCCAACATCCACACCGGCATATTCGGACGATACGAATGATGACTGGCTCTATGTAAGCGGCAACAAGATTGTTGATAAAGACGGCAGACCTGTTTGGCTAACAGGTGTGAACTGGTTCGGTTACAATACAGGAACGAATGTATTCGATGGTGTTTGGAGTTGTAATCTTAAAAGTACTCTTGCAGAAATAGCAAATAGAGGATTTAACTTATTGAGAGTACCAATCTCTGCAGAGTTGATTCTGAACTGGTCACAAGGTATTTATCCAAAGCCCAACATAAACTACTATGTAAATCCAGAGCTTGAGGGTAAAAATAGTCTTGAAGTATTTGATATTGTTGTGCAGACATGTAAAGAGGTCGGATTGAAAATTATGTTGGACATCCATAGCATAAAAACAGATGCGATGGGACATATATATCCAGTATGGTATGATGACAAATACACCCCAGAAGATTTCTACAAAGCTTGCGAATGGATTACGAATAGATATAAAAATGACGATACAATAATTGCCTTCGACCTAAAAAATGAGCCACATGGCAAACCTTGGCAAGATGCGACTTTTGCAAAATGGGATGATTCAACAGATATAAATAATTGGAAGTATGCGGCTGAGACGTGTGCGAAAGGAATACTCAACATAAATCCAAATCTTCTCATCGTAATAGAGGGAATTGAAGCATATCCGAAAGATGATGTGACATGGACTTCTAAATCCTCAAGCGATTACTACTCGACGTGGTGGGGTGGAAACCTGCGAGGTGTAAGGAAATATCCAATTAACCTTGGTAAATATCAAAACAAAGTGGTATATTCACCTCATGATTATGGGCCGTCTGTTTACCAACAACCGTGGTTCTATCCAGGCTTCACGAAAGAAACATTGCTTCAAGACTGCTGGCGTCCAAATTGGGTATACATTATGGAAGAAAATATAGCACCCTTGTTGATTGGAGAATGGGGTGGATACCTTGATGGAGGAGATAATGAAAAGTGGATGAAATGTTTGCGTGACTATATTATAGAAAATCATATACATCATACATTCTGGTGCTTTAACGCAAATTCAGGTGATACAGGCGGATTGGTAGAGTATGATTTCACAACATGGGATGAGAGTAAATACACATTCTTAAAACCTGCTCTGTGGCAAGACAGCCAAGGTAGATTTGTTGGATTAGATCACAAGCGACCTCTAGGTACGAATGGAAAGAATATTAACGTTACAATATACTATAATAACAATGAACCGGCACCAGTACCGGTCACAAAATAAGGGAAAAATATAACAATCGTAACGTATATTCAAGGAAAAATAAGAAGGTAAAGCTACCACAAATTCAAAACATTGGGCAAAGAAATGAAAGAAGAGAGACAAACGGTATAATGTCAAGGGGGTTTTTAAAAAATTTTTTAGATAATTAGTATGAAAAAGGCAATAGAATACCGAGCCACTCAGCATGGAAAAATTTAACTGGCAACTTGTTTGGGAAAGATTATTAAATTAAGAAATTGGGACTAGCTAAGTATTGTAAACATCACTTCTTTCTTGATATATTTGACCAAGGCTAGAGCATGGCAAAGATCAGAGGAATTAATCGTCTTGCGGTGAGGACGAGGGTACGTTTATGCTGGTGACAGGTCAACCTCTGAGAACTTCTTGTTGTAGAAGGCTTTGTAACGTACTGTGTGCTACAGCCTACAGTTAACAGCTTCAACAGGATAGTATTTTAAGAATATTGGTTACCACACTTAGCTAATGAGACATCTTGGACATTGAAGTTGCCTGATTGATATTGAGTCCAGACCAGGCCGGAGTATTTAGCTAAAGCAGCTTCATTTTTGAAGCGTTTGATATCACCGATTTCAGCGCAGATAGCAGCTGCAAGAACATCTCCTATGCCAGGAATGGTGGTCAAGGTTTGAGAGAAAGCTTTAAGAAGTTTTGAGATTTCTTTGTCAAGTTTTTTAAGTTGTTCTTGCATAAATCTAATATTTTCAAGAGTCATAGACAAAGCTAAGTCATTTGCCTCAGCCAACAGAGGATGTAATCTGTATGAACGCTTGAGCCTCGGTTTTAAGTATTTCAGCGATTTTGTTGACATCTGAGAGTCTATTGTTGCCGTTATCGGATACGAACTTAATTAAATCTTTCTTGTGGCATGGAGGCAATGTCGTCAGGTGTAAAGTTTTCGATGATAGCACAAGATGCCTTACCGAAGATATTGGAAAAAGGACAATCTTGAGAGAAAGTGGAGAATTTAAGGTATATGAGATTTAGAGCTCTGTTTTTTTTCACGAGTTAGATTATGAACAAGGTGGTAGTGCATTCTGGTAAGGCGTTGTAGTGCAGCATATTTGAAATCTGGTAAAGGTGTTGGATTTAGCTTACTGAACCTGACACATTCAGCGATGATAATTGCATCGATGTTATCTGTTTTAGGCAAGAAAGTGTAGATTTTTTTAAAGCCTTTGACAACGCTTGGGTTGAGGACATAAAAAGTTGGTTTATATGGCAGCAGTTCAGATGAAGAAGCAAGAAACAAGTGCAGATGCCAAGCGAAATAGCAAGTTGCTTCCATGCCGAATTTAACGTAGGATAGATTATACTGGCTGAGGCAGTCAATAACTCTTTTGATTAATTCGTTAGCACCTTCTTGATGGTTAGGCAAGGAAAAAGGTTTTTTAATCAAGTGGTTACCGGCATCATCGATGAAGAAGATGGAATTTGACTGACTACTGATATCAATGCCCACGATTAAAGTATTTGGCAATTTGAAGACCTCCTTTTTGCAAGTAGTGGTAAGAAAAAGTATTAAGCCCTTTATCCCTGGGGATTACATGACAATAGCAGCCTCGCCGATATTAGAGCTACTTGAGCAGTTTATGCTGTAGCACACATCTGACATGCTCAAATCAGATGTGGAAAACTGACCGTGCACAGCAAACGAGTAAACATTACTCATGTAATCCTTTGGGGTTCAGTCTTCCGCGAGCTGTGACGTGCAGATATCAAAGCACATCCAGCAGGAGGTGATCAAAAATATCCCAATAAACTAAATCAGGCTTAAACTTTTTCTGATTTTAGTTTACCAAAGATAAAGGGCAAATTTAAGTTGTAGCAGTCAATTTTAATATTCAATTTTTGAGAAGTGAGTGTTTTAAGAAAAGCTTTGCTATAAAGGTGAGTTTCCAGTAATCAATTGGTACTAATAATTTAATGTACCAATTGAGATATGAAGTTTTAAGTGATTTGATAATTATATGATACGAGGAGGTGAAGCGTTCAAAATCATTAGTAATTACTAATAATTTACATTGAAGAGAGTATGACAAACAGTTTAAGTCAAATCAAAATCAAAGAAATTTATTAGAAAGAAAGATTTATTAGAAAAGAAAGAAGAGGGGGTTAGAAGTAAAAATGAGGGGAACTAAAAAAGTGCTAAGAGGGTTAACCGTATCCTTAATTGTAGTGTTTCTCCTACAAGTCATTCTTTTCTTTCATGGAAATAATTACAACAAGGCTAAAGCGGCAACAACATTTAACTATGGTGAAGCTCTTCAAAAGGCGATTATGTTTTACGAATTCCAAATGTCGGGTAAACTACCGTCATGGGTTCGTAACAACTGGCGTGGAGATTCAGGTCTGAATGATGGTAAAGATGTTGGTTTGGACCTCACTGGTGGTTGGCATGATGCAGGTGATCATGTAAAGTTTAATCTTCCAATGTCATATAGCGCATCAATGCTTGCATGGGCGGTTTATGAGTACAGAACAGCATTTGAGAAGAGCGGGCAGCTTGAACATATACTCAATCAGATAGAATGGGTAAACGACTACTTTGTAAAATGTCATCCATTAAAGTATGTATACTATTATCAAGTTGGTGATCCAATTGAAGACCACAATTTCTGGGGTCCGGCAGAAGTAATGCAAATGAAACGACCTGCATACAAGTGTGATTTGAATAACCCTGCTAGTTCAGTTGTTGCTGAGACAGCAGCATCTTTAGCAGCTGCATCAATTGTAATACGTGAGAGAAATAAACAGAAAGCGGACATATATTTACAGCATGCGATAGATCTTTTTGATTTTGCAGACAGAACTCGCAGCGATACAGGGTACATAGCAGCAACGGGCTTTTATACATCAGGTGGTTTCATAGATGATCTTGGTTGGGCGGCAGTGTGGTTATATCTTGCGACAAATGACAAATCATATTTAGATAAAGCTGAGGCGCTTATGGCAGAATATGCCGGTGGCACAAATACATGGACACAGTGCTGGGACGATGTAAGATACGGAGCAATATTACTTTTAGCAAAAATTACTAATAAAGACATATATAAAGGTGCTGTTGAAAGAAATCTTAATCATTGGACATATAACATAACATATACACCTAAGGGTCTTGCATGGTTAACAGGGTGGGGCTCACTTAGGTATGCTACAACTGCTGCTTTCTTAGCGTTTGTTTATGCAGATTGGTCGGGATGTCCAGAATATAAGCGAACAGCTTATCTAAAATTTGGTGAGAGTCAGATTAACTATGCATTAGGTTCAACAGGTAGAAGCTTTTTAGTAGGATTTGGCCATAATTATCCACAACATCCACATCATAGAAATGCTCATAGCTCATGGGCTAATAGTATGCGAATACCAGAATATCATCGTCATATACTTTATGGTGCTTTAGTGGGAGGCCCAGGCTCAGATGACAGCTATAATGACGACATTACAGACTACGTACAGAACGAGGTTGCTTGCGATTACAATGCCGGCATTGTTGGTGCATTGGCAAAGATGTACCTTATGTATGGAGGAGAACCCATACCTAATTTTAAAGCAATAGAGACACCAACTAACGATGAAATTTTTGTTGAATCTAAATTTGGTAATTCGCAAGGTGCAAATTATACGGAAATAATTTCATATATCTACAATCGAACAGGATGGCCTCCACGTGTAACAGAAAATTTAAAGTTCAAATACTTCATCGATCTTAGTGAGCTAATCAATGCAGGGTATAGTGCTGACGTTGTTAAAGTAGACACTTATTATGCAGAAGGGGCTAAAATATCGGGTCCTTATGTTTGGAACGCGTCGAAAAACCTTTATTATATACTGGTGGACTTTACAGGAACAAAAATATATCCAGGTGGAGAAGTAGAACACAAGAAACAAGCGCAATTTAAGATATCTGTACCTCAAGGTGTTCCTTGGGATCCAACAAATGATCCATCTTATGCAGGATTAACTAGAGATTTAAGCAAGAATAAATTCATAGCAGCTTATGAGGGTGATACCTTGGTATGGGGACAAGAACCAGGCGGTTCAGCAGGTTCCATCCCAGCTCCGACGTCAACCGTGACACCCACACCCACACCCACACCAACACCAACTGCTACTCCAACACCGACGCCGACACCGACAGTGACGGTGGCACCGACGCCAACACCGAGCAGCAGTCCGGCAACAGGTGGGCAGATAAAGGTATTGTATAAGAACATGGAGACAAATGCTACGACGAACACGATAAGACCGTGGTTGAAGGTAGTAAATAGTGGTAGCAGTGCGATAGATTTGAGCAGGGTAACGATAAGGTACTGGTACACGGTAGATGGAGACAAGGCACAGAGTGCGGTAAGTGACTGGGCACAGATAGGAGCAAGCAATGTGACATTCAAGTTTGTGAAGCTGAGTAGTAGCGTAAGTGGAGCGGACTATTATTTAGAGATAGGATTTAAGAGTGGAGCGGGTCAGTTGCAGCCTGGGAAGGACACAGGGGAGATACAGATAAGGTTTAACAAGAGTGACTGGAGCAATTACAATCAGGGAAATGACTGGTCATGGGCACAGAGCATGACGAGTTATGGAGAGAATGTGAAGGTAACGGCGTATATAGATGGAGTGCTGGTATGGGGTCAGGAGCCGAGTGGAGCGACACCAGCCCCAACAGTAACACCGAAACCAACTGCGACACCAACAGTAACGCCAACCCCAACAGTGACAACAACGCCAACACCAACACCCACACCCACACCCACACCAACACCAACTGCTACTCCAACACCGACGCCGACACCGACAGTGACGGTGGCACCGACGCCAACACCGAGCAGCAGTCCGGCAACAGGTGGGCAGATAAAGGTATTGTATAAGAACATGGAGACAAATGCTACGACGAACACGATAAGACCGTGGTTGAAGGTAGTAAATAGTGGTAGCAGTGCGATAGATTTGAGCAGGGTAACGATAAGGTACTGGTACACGGTAGATGGAGACAAGGCACAGAGTGCGGTAAGTGACTGGGCACAGATAGGAGCAAGCAATGTGACATTCAAGTTTGTGAAGCTGAGTGGTAGCGTAAGTGGAGCGGACTATTATTTAGAGATAGGATTTAAGAGTGGAGCGGGTCAGTTGCAGCCTGGGAAGGACACAGGGGAGATACAGATAAGGTTTAACAAGAGTGACTGGAGCAATTACAATCAGGGAAATGACTGGTCATGGGCACAGAGCATGACGAGTTATGGAGAGAATGTGAAGGTAACGGCGTATATAGATGGAGTGCTGGTATGGGGTCAGGAGCCGAGTGGAGCGACACCAGCCCCAACAGTAACACCGAAACCAACTGCGACACCAACAGTAACGCCAACCCCAACAGTGACAACAACGCCTACTCCAACACCAACCCCAACGTTAACCCCAACGCCGACGGTGACAGTTACACCGACACCTACACCAACGCCGAGCAGTGGGATAGTGAGAATAGATACTAGCACATTAATAGGAACCAATCACGCACATTGCTGGTACAGAGATAAACTGGAGACGGCATTGCGAGGAATAAGGTCATGGGGTATGAACTCTGTGAGGGTAGTGCTGAGTAATGGCTACCGATGGACGAAGATACCAGCAAGCGAAGTGGCAAATATTATATCATTGTCAAGAAGTCTTGGGTTCAGAGCTATTGTATTAGAAGTTCACGACACGACAGGATATGGTGAGGACGGGGCAGCATGTTCATTGGCACAAGCAGTAGAATACTGGAAAGAGATAAAGAGTGTGTTAGAAGGTAATGAGGATTTTGTTATAATAAACATTGGTAATGAGCCGTATGGGAACAATAACTATCAAAACTGGGTTAATGACACGAAGAATGCTATAAAAGCGCTAAGGGATGCAGGATTCAAACACACGATAATGGTGGATGCGCCGAACTGGGGGCAGGATTGGTCTAATACTATGAGAGACAATGCCCAGAGCATAATGGAAGCAGATCCGCTGCGCAATTTGGTATTTTCGATTCATATGTACGGTGTATACAATACAGCAAGCAAGGTAGAAGAATATATCAAGTCATTTGTGGAGAAAGGGCTGCCATTAGTTATTGGGGAGTTTGGGCATCAGCATACAGATGGTGATCCTGACGAGGAAGCTATTGTCAGGTATGCAAAACAATACAAGATAGGACTTTTTAGCTGGTCTTGGTGTGGCAATTCGAGCTATGTAGGTTATTTGGACATGGTAAACAATTGGGATCCCAATAATCCAACTCCATGGGGACAATGGTATAAAACTAATGCGATTGGTGCTAAATAAAGTGAAGTGCGAAAATTATTTGAAAGATATGATAGTCCAATTAGCACTAATATATGAATTATTTAGTCAAATGACAGGGTGGGTCTTCTATACGCCCGCCCTGTTGATTTTATGAAACACACGTTATGCAAAAAAATATCAAAAATTTGAACCATTAACTTAATCACAACTGAATAGAATGCTTTATACTCGTATTTGTCCAGAATACCCATCCTATAAAAATTTTATGCATTATCGATTGTTAAAAATGTTGCATTGAAGAGTGTTAAGTGTATAATTATTAGAAAGTCATCAGAAGAACTCTACGCAACCAATGTTATATTTTTTTAATTACTAAAACAATTAAAAAAATAAAACAATTAAAAAAATTTCTAAGCAGTGTTTGGCTGTCAACATATACAATAAAAGCAAAGGAGTGAAAAATTAATGAAAAACAAAAATGTATTATTATTACTCTCAATTCTGATTGCCACGGGATACTTTATTCTCCAGGTTATTTCCATTGGCTCAAGAGAAATACCAACGACATATTGGGCATCCAAAGAAGAGGGCAGTACAATTGAAGTGAGAATTTCACCCAAGATGTTTATAAAGGACTTCTTTATCTATTTTGGTTACGGAGATGGGAAAGTTGATATACAATTTTTGAACGATAACTCTGTAATATTCCAACAATCTGTCCAATCAGCCTTTTTTCAAGGTAAGGTAATATCAGTTAATAACGTCGTTGACAAAGTGCTTATCGTGACACATGGAAATGGTCTTGAGATTAGAGAAATTGCAGCAAAAAAAGATGACAAACAGTTTATAGATTTTTCAAACGCAGCAATTGGTATTTTAAAAGGCTTCAACTATTCAGGAAATCCTTATAATTTAGTTGATGAGCAAACCAAAATGAAAAGTATAGTAAGTTACCGTTACAGTTCATATTTTGATGAGATATATCATGCAAGAACAGCCTACGAACTGTTAAAGGGGTTGCCGCCTTATGATTTAGTTCATCCACCCTTAGGTAAATGGTTAATATCAGTTGGAATGGCAATATGGGGGGTAAATCCATTTGGATGGAGAATTGTTAATTTAATTTTTGGTTCAATTGCGTTGGTTCTTATACTAATTTTATTCACTAAGCTACACAAACCCTCATTTTGGTGCGGAATAGCAGTTATAATATTGATGGCAAGTGACTTTTTGCATAATAGCTTGTCGAGAACAGCGAACCTCGATACATTCAGTTTGTTTTTTATTCTTTTATGTTCAATTTTTGGAATGTCGTACATAAGTAGTATACTAAACAGGAAAGAAAAATTATCCAAAACGAATTTAGCGTACTTTTTGTCATTTTCAACTGGAGGATTAGCATTTGCATGTAAATGGAATGCTTTGTATTCAATTACACCTATTTTAACAATTTCATTCGCATATAGAGTGTATAATCTTATAAAAAGTAATGACAAAAATTGGGTTATAAAGACAATCAAGAATGGATTATTATCCATCATAGCTTTTATAATACCTTATTATCTCACATACCTGCCAATAACAATAAAATATCCATATCATAACCTGCCAGGGGCAGTCATAAGTGATTTTGTAATGTTACAAAACCATATTTGGAAATACCATTCGACATTAGTGGCAACGCATCCATTTTCTTCTGAGTGGTATCAATGGCTATTGTCAACAAAACCACTATGGGCTTATTATGACAATTCGTTGCCAAGTAATTTACGTTCGACTATTGCATATTTAGGGAATCCAGTTATGTGGGGTCTAGGATTGTTAGCGCTGGCATATTTATTGATAGTGGCTCTGAAAAATCCCAAAAACAATTTGAGTTCTTTTATAGTAATTGCAAGCTATATATCTTCAATTGTTCCATGGATGTTTATAGGTAGAATCAAGTTCATATATCATTATTACCTCGCATTACCTTGGCTTTACATAGCGATAGCTATGGCAATTGATAATCTAAATCTAAAGCAAGGATTAAAAGAAAAAGTCGCAATGACAGTAAGTAGTTTAGCTCTGATTATGCTTATCATATACTATCCTGCTGTGAGCGGTTTGACTGTGTCAGCAAAATACATTGATATGCTAAAGATAATGAAGAGTTGGATATTCTAACAAAGTTGTGTAAATAGAGAAGGGGAGAATGGAAAACAAGATGTCAAATAGAAAGTATGAAGCAGTAAAGAAGCTTGACGTTGCAAATAAAAAAGTTGTAGCAATAATAACATACAGTATACTAATTACAATATTGCCGTTAGGCTGGTGGATGGCTAATTTCGGTGAAGTGATGTTTAAAAGCAGGCAGCCGAATAGAATAATAGTGAGTATTATAACAATAATTGGAATTATTTTTTACAGCTACTATTTAAACTTTTGCAACAAATCGCAGATTTCAAGAATAGAATTCATATGGATGCTATTCACCGCATTTTTTGTAAGATTGGCTTTAGGTGGTGCAATATCAGGACATCCGATAGATGTAAATTGTTTCAAGGCATGGATGAACATTGCTTCAACTGATATGTTCAACATTTATGAGAAGAACGTTTTTATTGACTACCTGCCAGGATATTTAATCATCTTAGAATTATTTAAAAACATTGCTTCGATAGTCCACAGTACCATTTCAGATGACCTACTTATTAAATTACCGAACATCTTAGCTGACATTGCCATTGGAGTAATGGTGTTAGGCCTTAAGCAAAAGTGTGGAAGTCGACCAACTCGTGAGGAAAGTACAATAATTTTGTTTAATCCCGCACTAATTTTGCTCTCATCAATGTGGGGACAGAGTGACAGCTTTGTATCCATGTTGTTGGTTATGCTATTTGTTAGCTTAGTTTACAATGCCCATATTTTAGTTGGATGTGTAGCAGCCTATTTATTGTTCACAAAACCTCAATTTATCCTATATTTTCCGCTAATAGTACTATACTGGGTATACAATCTTTGGCTTAGAAATAGAACAGTGGACATAATAAAACAAATAATTTCTTTTAGCATTGTAAGCGGCGGATTGTATTTTCTTTTCATGCCTCATAAGGAGATTTTATGGCTTCCAAAGTTCTTTATAAAAATAGCAGGAGAATATCCTTATTACACAGTAAATGCATTTAATATCTATTACGCAGGAGGCTTAAATTGGGTCAAAACAGGAGGTATGTACAATTGCATAAATATAATTATTTTGGCAATTGCATACATTTTGGTGTTGGTGCTAATTGGCATTGGATTAAAAAAAACAAATGATCATTTAATCCAACTAAGGTATCTCCTGCAAGGTGGTTTTGTAATTGGCTTACTTTCTTATAACCTTATGACAGGTATGCATGAAAGATATTCGATATTTGCATGGTTATTTTGTCTAATGGTATATGTACTGATTAATGACATAAGATGGTTAAGGATATCAATGATTATTTCCTTGTTGACCTTTATGAATATATCGAAGGTTTTGAATCTTTCTCTGTCAAACGTTTATTTTGTTCAAAGAGAATTTTCAAATTTTTTAGTGGCAATAGCGAATATTGTCATTCTCATTGTGTCACTTTATATTATTACTAGCAGCCTGCTAAAGCACAAAAAAATGTGTAGGTATGATAGCATGAATACACGAAAACAAAAGAAAATACTTTAGGAGGGGTGGTAAAGAATGAAGAGTAAAAAGAGAAACAAAAGACAAAAAGGTAAGCAAAAAAAACAGCAAACGAAAATTCAGTTCAAAGAACTTTTGAGGTTGCCTATTGTAAAAAGTTTTATAATCATATTAATTTTATCCTTATTGATAACAACAATATATAGCACAACAACAATTGTAATCAAAAAAAATATTGCTAACCAATTTTTTTCAGTCTCAGATGAAAGTTATCAAAATGTAGCATATCTCAATAGTAAATTAGTTATGTTTGAAAAGAATGATAAATGGGGGATAATGGATATAAAGGGAAATATTATAGTAAAGCCAACATATGAAAGGATACTATTAGAAAGTGAGGGAATGATTCCAGTCAAGCTTAAAAATAAATGGGGCTTTATTGATATCTATGGGAAAGTTAAGCTAAAACCACAATTTGACAATGTAACTGCATTTACAAACCAGCTTGCAGCTGTGTGTGTGAACAACAGGTGGGGAATTATAGATAAGTCAGGTAAATATACTTTAAAGCCTCAGTATCAAGACATAATTATACATCCAAGCAAAATGATTCAAGCCAAAAAGTATAATAAATGGGGAATTATCGATGAAAAAGGAAATCAAATTGTACCATTAAAATACAAAGAGATACAAATTTTGAATTACAAGGGTGTCATTGTTGCTAAAGAAAAAGATAGTTACAAAGTAATATCGATCACAAACAAAAAGGAAAGTAAAGACAACTATAGCAACTTTTCATTAAACATTGGGAAAATGTTACCTGTTATGAGAAACAATAAGTGGGGCATTTTAAATCTTGAAACATTATCAGAAGTTTATCCGGCGATTTATGATGAAATATGGGTCCACAATGAAGGCTGGTTGGAGCTTAAAAAAGATAAAAAGTTGTACATTATGTTTTCTGACGGTAAAATGTTAGCTAAAGCTTTTAAAAGGGATTCGCTAGTTGTTTCTTCAAACAAAACGATTTCAATAAAACAAAATAATGGAGTCATAACCTTAGTAAATCTTGATTCACGAAAGACGATAGATATAAAAGCACATGATATAACAGTATTTAACAATGGTTTTGCGGCAGTCAAGGTTAAAGACAAGTGGGGGTTGATTGCAGAAAATGGGAAGTTTGTTATTAAGCCAAAGTATGATTCTATCTGGATAGCAGACAAAGACATAATTGTAGTTTATCTCAATGGAAAGTGGGGGTTAGCGAAAATGAACGGGGGAGCTTTAACACCACTGAACTATGATTTAATAGGCGAAGTAAAAGATGGATACGTAGCATTTCTAAAAAATGGCAAATGGGGTGTGCTGCTAAAGACGGGCAAGATACTGCTGAAACCGAAATTTGACCAAATTACACTTCATACAAGGAATTATATATTTGCAAGACAAAATGATACCTGGTTTCTCATAGTAATTAAGAATAATAAAAAATACTTTTACAGATTCAAAACGTTTTCTATGATGAGAATTAATGACAATATTTGGGCATATACTACAAAGAAAGGCATGAAAGTTATTATTCTAAAGAAATAATTATGAAATAGTTATAATGATTAACCCACAAAAAATGAGTAAGCAAAAAATTTTAAATTGAGGAGGTTTATTATGAATAAAAAAAATCTATTTTTGGTAATGGGTATATTGCTTATTTCAATCATCTTGTCGTTGTTTATTTTTAAGGGTAAAATTGCAAGGATAATTGATGATCACAAGGTAGTGTTAGAAGTAAATGGAGAACAAGTTACCAAAAGAGAGTACAAAATAAGGTTTAATACCCTGAAAGAGAATGCAATTCAATTTTCTTCACGTGCAGACATCTTGGATCAAGTGTTTAACGGAAAAACATATAGAGAGTTATTGAAAGATGAGTTGTTTACGATTTTAACAGAAGAATTGCTGTGCTTACAGGATGCCAGAAGAAGAAATATTTATCTCACAAAGCAAGAAGAAGAAGAAATAAAAAAATATATTGAAGAACTAAAGGCAAACGAGGAAATGAGGAGTTACTTTAACCAGTATCTCCGAAAAATAGGTTCAGATGAAAATCATTTTTACAGAGACTTGCATAAGACTAGAATCATTAATAAACTTTACAGTTCTATTACAAGCAAAACAACTGTTAGTGACTCAGAGATAGTTAATTACTATAATACTAATAAAAATCAGTTTAAGAAGATAAAAATCATGGACATTTTTCTAAAGGTGGAGAATGAGGAGGAGGATGTTCAAAAAAGAGAAATTGCAAATAAGATAGTATCTGAATTAAAAAAGGGAGAGGATTTTGAAAAGTTAGTCAAAAAGTACACAGAGGATGAAAGTGTAGGGATAACAAAAGGAATAATTGATTACTTTAGGAAAGGCGAAAAAGAAGCAGAGTATGGTAGTGTTTTTGAAGAGGAAGTGTTTAAATTAGCCGTTGGACAAGTCAGTAATATAATAAAGACTATAAAAGGCTATCATATAGTAAAAGTACTTGATGAAAAATACATGCCTCTTGATGAAGTAAAAGGAGAAATTCAATCAAAGTTGATGAAACAAAAGAAAGACCAAGTTTTTAGGTTATACATTGAAAATTTAAAGAAGTCATCTAAAATCAATGTTTATAAGGATAGAACAAAAGATCTTTAAGCAAAAATTTAAATTGATTCTACTTGCATAGAAGTTTAGGAAAAATGCAACAATTGTTAATATAAAAAAGAGCAATATTGTAATAATTATTTGCAAAATAATGATAGAATTAATTTGCCTTAAAAATATAAAATGATACATGATAGGAAGCGTGTATAAAATTTAATACAATACGAAAGACAGAAGTGAGGTGATAGAAACTCAAGATAAAGTATAATTTTCAATTACCTAACTCAGACTATTAAATCCATAACTGAAAAGAGGGGGTTAAGATGCGAAGGGGTATAGCGTTATTTATTGCAATTATCTTTTTATGCACAACTATGTATGGCTTAATCATTCCAGTTAGGGCGGAGAGTGTAGTCACTACTCAAAAGTACATTTGGAAAAATGTAAAGATTGAGGGTGGTGGCGGTTTTATTACAGGAATAGTTTTCAATCCTAAAGAAAAGAACCTAGTTTATGTAAGAACAGATATTGGTGGCGCTTATAGAAGTACAGATGGTGGGAATACATGGACTCAGCTTATGAATTGGGTAAGCTATGATGAGTGGAATTTGTTAGGTGTGGAGAGTATTGCCACTGACCCTGTTGATCCAAATCGACTGTATATTGCTGCAGGTACCTATACAAATAGTTGGACAAATATGAATGGGGTTCTTTTACGTTCAAAAGATAAAGGTAATACATTTGAACGAACTCCTTTACCATTCAAATTGGGCGGTAATATGCCCGGTCGAAATATGGGAGAGAGATTAGCTATTGATCCGAATAACAATAGTATCTTATATTTAGGTACACGCGAAGGAAATGGACTATGGAAAAGTACTGATTATGGCGTTACATGGAAAAAAGTAGAGAACTTCCCGAACCCAGGAACATATGTTGAAGATCCGAATTGTCCTTATGATTATTTGAATCATATCACAGGTATAGTATGGGTTGTATTTGATCCAACGAGCGGTAAACCCGGAGAAGGAAGCAAAGTGATTTATGTAGGGGTAGCCGATAAAAATACAAGCATATACTATACAAAAGATGGTGGGCAAACATGGGAGGCATTGCCAGGACAACCTACGGGTTTACTTCCACAACATGCAAAGTTAAGTTCAGATGGGATGCTGTATATAACATATAGCAATACGCAGGGCCCTTACAACGGTGACGATGGAGAAGTATGGAGATATAATACTAAAACTGGCGAATGGAAAAACATAAGTCCAATGCCAGCAAAAGATACTTATTTTGGATATGGAGGATTAGCTGTTGACGCTCAAAATCCAAAAGTGGTAATGGTAGCAGCTTTGAGTTCATGGTGGCCCGATACTTATATTTGGCGTAGTACAGATGGTGGTGAAACATGGAAGTGTATATGGGAATGGGCTGGATATCCTAACAGAACGCTTCACTACACTATGGATATTTCTGCAGCTCCATGGTTGAATTTTGGTATTACGAATCCAATTCCTCCCGAGACAAGTCCAAAGCTTGGTTGGATGGTTGCAGCCCTTGAGATTGATCCATTTAACTCTGATAGAATGTTATATGGGACAGGTGCTACGTTATATGGGTGTGATGATTTAACTAAATGGGACAAAGGTGAAAAGATAACAATTAAAGTAAAAGGAATTGGAATAGAAGAAACATCAGTTGCAGCATTAGTGAGCCCACCAATCGGACCACATTTATTTAGTGCAATATACGATATCGCAGGGTTTAGACATGATGATTTGGAGAAAGCACCCAACTGGACATATACTCAACCCAATATGGGTTCGACTACTGATATAGATTACGCTGAATTGAATCCAAACTTTATGGTGCGTGTAGGGAACGTTGACAAAACATGGAATCCAAACACAAACAGAATTGGTTTTTCATATGATGGTGGGAAATCATGGTTCCAAGGTAATCAAGAACCTCAAGGAATGACAGAAGGTGGAACAGTTGCTGCAGCTGCTGATGCTAGTGTAGTTGTGTGGGCACCAAAAGGTGCACCTGTATCCTATTCCACAGATAATGGTAATACATGGTATGAGTGTGCTAATGTACCTTCCGGAGCGATTGTATACTCTGATAGAGTTAATCCAAACAAGTTTTATGCTTTTAAAGATGGGAAATTCTACATTAGTAGTGACAAAGGAAAAACCTTTGTTCAATCACCACCTTCTGGCTTGCCAACAAGCGGGAACTTTAAGGCTGTTCCTGGTCGTGAAGGTGATATATGGTTAGTCGGCAATAATGGAATGTGGCATTCGGTTGATGGTGGTTATACATTTACAAAAATTGCAAATGTAGAGGAAGCAGCAAGTATTGGGTTTGGTAAACCTGCAGAGGGAAAAACATATCCGGCAATCTACACTTATGCAAAGATAAATGGAATCAGAGGAATATTTAGATCTGATGATGCAGGTGCAAGTTGGGTAAGAATAAATGATGATAATAATCAATTTGGTTGTGCTAATGCAGACATTACTGGAGATCCAAGAGTATATGGAAGAGTATTCGTTGCTACTAATGGTTTAGGAATAAAATGGGGTGAAATTGCTGATAGTGCTACAATTCCAACATCAACGCCGGTATCAACAACTGCGTCACCTACTCCAACACCGACTCCAACAGTAACATCCACCCCAACCCCAACACCAACTGCGAGTGTTACACCTACACCTACACCTACACAAACGACAACACCAACCCCAACAGTGACACCAACGCCAACTGTTACAGCGACACCGACACCAGTGCCGAGCAGCAGTCCGGCAACAGGTGGGCAGATAAAGGTATTGTATAAGAACATGGAGACAAATGCTACGACGAACACGATAAGGCCGTGGTTGAAGGTAGTAAATAGTGGTAGCAGTGCGATAGATTTGAGCAGGGTAACGATAAGGTACTGGTACACGGTAGATGGAGACAAGGCACAGAGTGCGATAAGTGACTGGGCACAGATAGGAGCAAGCAATGTGACATTCAAGTTTGTGAAGCTGAGTAGTAGCGTAAGTGGAGCGGACTATTATTTAGAGATAGGATTTAAGAGTGGAGCGGGTCAGTTGCAGCCTGGGAAGGACACAGGGGAGATACAGATAAGGTTTAACAAGAGTGACTGGAGCAATTACAATCAGGGAAATGACTGGTCATGGGCACAGAGCATGACGAGTTATGGAGAGAATGTGAAGGTAACGGCGTATATAGATGGAGTGCTGGTATGGGGTCAGGAGCCGAGTGGAGCGACACCAGCCCCAACAGTAACACCGAAACCAACTGCGACACCAACAGTAACGCCAACCCCAACAGTGACAATAACGCCAACACCAACACCCACACCCACACCCACACCAACACCAACTGCTACTCCAACACCGACGCCGACACCGACAGTGACGGTGGCACCGACGCCAACACCGAGCAGCAGTCCGGCAACAGGTGGGCAGATAAAGGTATTGTATAAGAACATGGAGACAAATGCTACGACGAACACGATAAGGCCGTGGTTGAAGGTAGTAAATAGTGGTAGCAGTGCGATAGATTTGAGCAGGGTAACGATAAGGTACTGGTACACGGTAGATGGAGACAAGACACAGAGTGCGGTAAGCGACTGGGCACAGATAGGAGCAAGCAATGTGACATTCAAGTTTGTGAAGCTGAGTGGTAGCGTAAGTGGAGCGGACTATTATTTAGAGATAGGATTTAAGAGTGGAGCGGGTCAGTTGCAGCCTGGGAAGGACACAGGGGAGATACAGATAAGGTTTAACAAGAGTGACTGGAGCAATTACAATCAGGGAAATGACTGGTCATGGGCACAGAGCATGACGAGTTATGGAGAGAATGTGAAGGTAACGGCGTATATAGATGGAGTGCTGGTATGGGGTCAGGAGCCGAGTGGAGCGACTGCAGCCCCAGTAGCGACACCAACACCTACGCCAGCACCTACAGCAACACCAACCCCAACACCAACTCCAACCCCGGCCCCAACACCAACGTCAACACTAACACCTACTTCAACACCAACCCCAACACCAACGCCGACGGTGACAGTTGCGCCTACACCGACACCTAGCAGCACACCGAGCGGGCTTGGCGAATATGGGCAGAGGTTTATGTGGTTGTGGAACAAGATCCATGATCCTGCGAACGGGTATTTTAACCAGGATGGGATACCATATCATTCGGTGGAGACACTGATATGCGAAGCACCTGATTATGGTCATTTGACCACGAGTGAGGCATTTTCGTACTATGTATGGTTGGAGGCAGTGTATGGGAAGTTGACGGGGGATTGGAGCAAATTTAAGACAGCATGGGACACATTAGAGAAGTATATGATACCGTCAGCGGAAGATCAGCCGATGAGGTCATATGATCCTAACAAGCCAGCGACATATGCAGGAGAGTGGGAGACACCGGACAAGTATCCATCGCCGTTGGAGTTTAATGTACCTGTTGGCAAAGACCCGTTGCATAATGAACTTGTGAGCACATATGGTAGCACATTGATGTATGGTATGCACTGGTTGATGGACGTAGACAACTGGTATGGATATGGCAAGAGAGGGGACGGAGTGAGCCGGGCATCATTTATCAATACGTTCCAGAGAGGACCAGAGGAGTCTGTATGGGAGACGGTGCCGCATCCGAGCTGGGAGGAATTCAAGTGGGGCGGACCGAATGGATTTTTAGACCTGTTTATTAAGGATCAGAACTATTCGAAGCAGTGGAGATACACGGATGCACCTGATGCGGATGCAAGAGCGATTCAAGCAACATATTGGGCGAAGGTATGGGCGAAGGAGCAAGGTAAGTTTAATGAGATAAGCAGCTATGTAGCGAAGGCGGCGAAGATGGGTGACTATTTGAGGTATGCGATGTTTGACAAGTATTTCAAGCCATTAGGATGTCAGGACAAGAATGCGGCTGGAGGAACAGGGTATGACAGTGCACATTATCTGCTGTCATGGTATTATGCATGGGGCGGAGCATTGGATGGAGCATGGTCATGGAAGATAGGGTGCAGCCATGCGCACTTTGGATATCAGAATCCGATGGCGGCATGGGCATTAGCGAATGATAGTGATATGAAGCCGAAGTCGCCGACCGGAGCGAACGACTGGGCGAAGAGTTTGAAGAGGCAGATAGAATTTTACAGGTGGTTGCAGTCAGCGGAGGGAGCGATAGCAGGAGGCGCGACAAATTCATGGAATGGCAGGTACGAGAAATATCCGGCAGGTACAGCGACATTTTATGGAATGGCGTATGAACCGAACCCGGTATATCGAGATCCTGGCAGCAACACATGGTTTGGATTCCAGGCATGGTCGATGCAGAGGGTAGCGGAGTATTACTATGTGACAGGAGATAAGGATGCAGGTGCACTGCTTGAGAAGTGGGTAAGCTGGATTAAGAGTGTAGTGAAGTTGAATAGTGATGGGACATTTGCGATACCGTCGACGCTTGATTGGAGCGGACAACCTGATACATGGAAGGGGACATATACAGGGAATCCGAATTTGCACGTTAAGGTAGTTGATTATGGTACAGATTTAGGTATAACAGCGTCGCTAGCGAATGCGTTGTTGTACTATAGTGCAGGGACGAAGAAGTATGGGGTATTTGATGAGGAAGCAAAGAATTTAGCGAAGGAATTGCTGGACAGGATGTGGAAGTTGTACAGGGATAACAAAGGTTTATCAGCGCCAGAGAAGAGAGCGGACTACAAGAGGTTCTTTGAGCAAGAGGTATATATACCGGCAGGATGGACAGGGAAGATGCCGAATGGAGATGTAATAAAGAGTGGAGTTAAGTTTATAGACATAAGGAGCAAGTACAAACAAGATCCTGATTGGCCGAAGTTAGAGGCGGCATACAAGTCAGGGCAGGTACCGGAGTTCAGATATCACAGGTTCTGGGCACAGTGCGACATAGCAATAGCTAATGCAACATATGAAATACTGTTTGGCAATCAATAATAAGTAGGTAAATGAAAATTTAGCGGGGTAGCACATCTATAGGTATGGTGTGCTACCCTTTTTACTTAGATATATAATTTTGAAAAATTAAAAAGTTTGTGTGAAATAGTCCGGATAAAGTGATTAAGTATGGAAAATGTTTTAATTAACGTAATTGTAAGAAAAGAGATTACTCAATTAGTAAAAGATATTATTAATAAACAAAATTACCGCAATGAAATAGAGGGCTAATATTTTATAAATGAGAAACAAGCTTAAAATTTTCCTAGCTGAAATAAAACTTTCTTGTTTACTCTGTGACGATTTACTTGATAAAGTTTTATTATAAGTGGCGGAAGCAAATAAAATTGATATGTTTATTTATTACAATATTTAGAAATCATGTAAACAACACAGTTTTTAGTATATGGTGGGTTAGGGGGTTTACGTGGAAGAATGAAATGCTTTCTATGCTCTAAAAAAAATGTAAATGTGGTATTGTTCTTTTTATCAATTATGATTTTTGTACTTCCTTTTCTACTGTCAGTTTTCTTATTAGATTTGTCTAAAAGTCTTCTTATAAAAGACAAAATTAATAATAATTTAATTTTACTAAATAAACTTCGAGACAAAGTAGACTACGAGCTTAAAGAAATGAATGAGATAGTTACTCGTGTTCTCACCAATGGTAAATTAATTTGGGTAGGGAATCTATGGGATTTAAGAGAAAATTCATCAGATTTATGGGAATACTTTGAATATTATAAACACTTTGAATGCATTAATTGGATTAATGGAGAACTAAAACCTATCGTGATACTTTTTTTACGCAAGGGAGAAATAATATATTTTACTTCCGAAGAATTTGGTTCTTTCTTTACCTTTGGATTTAAAAATTTTTATAATTACTTTTCACCCTATAGAATGGACTTCCGTGTTTGGTACAATGAAGTATTTAATAAAAGTAATGATAAATCCAAAAACAAATTAAAGTCACATGAATTTCAAATTAATGGAAAGAAGATATCGGCATTGTATACAACATTCGACATTCCCTCTAATAATTCTGACAATCTTTTAGGAATTCTTCAAGTAATTATTGATATTAATAAGTTTCAAAAGTTGCTAAGTGAGAACGAATTAAGCAGGCAAGGTTCAGCGATTTTTATTTACGATAAAGGTGAGAAGAAAATATTAGCTTCAAATAGAGCAGACGTTAACAAAATAAAGAATAGCATTATAAAAATTTTAAACGTGGCGAAAAATTCAGGTTCTAACCCATATGATGTAGTGGTAATCCAAAATATTAGGTATGTATTTTTACGATTGACTTCAAATGTATGTGAATGGGATTATATTTACCTTGTACCGTACAACAATTTAGAAAATGAAATATACAGCAGTAAAGCTATTTATAGATTATATCAAACTGGATTTACATTTTACATAATACTTATGGGTTTGTTCATTATTTACCTCAAAAAAGGCAAAGGATTAATAAAACAGTTAACTTCCAGTTTAAAAAATGTAAATATGGAAAATGAAAATAAAACAATTTTCTTTGAAAAATTAAATGAGATAGAGGAAAAAGAACACGAGATATCAAATCATAAGTCTACCAATAGTGAAATCATTAATATAATAAACCTTCAACAAGAAGTATTAAACGATATGATAATAGAAAAGCTTGTTTATGGTTGGTTCCATAATGAAGAGACAATGGAGAGAAATATCCAAAGTGTAGGCTTAAAAGTAAGAGGGAAAAAATATCTGGTTGCTATAATTAGAGTGCTATCTTATAACCAACAAGTTAGGCTCAAAGATATAATAAAAAAAGACTTTAAAGATATTGAAATTGATGCGAGGATTAGTTTAGTGTTTTATTATGTTTACCAACTTACAGATAATGATTTTGCTATAATTATGGCATTTGATGAGGATGATGAGGAAAAGGTAAAACAAAGTGTAGATCTGTTGTTAAAATCAATAGGGGGCAAGTTAGAAATTGAAGTGTGTGGAAAATGTATAATGACAGTTGGTCGAATTTTCGATACCCTCAGCGAGTGTAAACTTTCATTTTTAGATGCAAAAGAACTTATTGAATTATACAAATTTACTAAAACAGGAAATATAGAAAAAGGAGTAGTCTGGTATTATGATACTGAAGAGAAAAATGATATTTGGTATCCAATAGAAATTGAAGAGAAATTAATGTCATTAGCGAATTTAGGGAAAACATCTGAAATAGAAGAAATTTTAAACTTATTGTATTATAAAAACTTTGCAGAAAAGAATATATCATTGAGTATGAAGTATCTATTAATTACTGAGTTGATTGGAACAATAGTTAAAATTGCAAAAAGGTCAAAACTAAATATCGAGAATTTATGTGACGTTAAAAAACTTTGTTTTGTAATAGAAGAGAATATCATCGACAGATTATTTGAAGATATAAAGCAAGTATTTATTAATATAGCTGAGAAGATCAGGAGCAATAGGAAGGCTTCTAAAGAAAAGTTGATAGAGGAGATATTAGAGTTTATAAATAAAAACGCATTTAATCCAAACATGGGTATATCTTTTGTTGCTGAAAGGTTTAATTTATGTGATTCTTATTTTTCCCATATTTTTAAAGAGGCAGTTGGTGTAAAGTTTAGTGATTATGTTGAAAAGCTTAGAATAGAGGAAGCATGTAAATTGATAAAGCTAAAAAAGTGGAATTTAGAAGAAATAAGCAAAATGGTAGGATTTACAAATATTAAAACCTTCAGAAGAGCCTTCAAAAGGGTAAAAGGATATTTACCAAGTGAAATGTTTAACATAAATGAGGAAGATACGTAGATGCCTAAATATATTGAAACCTGCCTTAATATAATCCAAAGAGATTAAAATTTTCTTTGTTTAAAGTAAACAAACCAGTTAAATAAAATATTATTTAGCCGTTATTAAACTAAAAAAGTGTCCCTTGAAATAAAGAAATCAAATTCATATATTTATACTCACAAGGGAGTGGTGGGAATCGAACGAAAAGATTTCTTCTCACTAAAAAATAATATCAAAAATAACAATATGGCAAGGGAGGGATAAAATTGTTGACACATTTTTTATAAAAATCAATTAAAGGACTTTTTTTCAACAACTTTAATTGGTGCAAAGCCACAAATTATTTTAACAAAAAAAGAGGGAGGTTTGGGTGATGAGTAACAAGAAGATTTTAGCCATTGTAGTCAGTTTGATAATGGTTGTATCATTGTTTACAGGGGTTGGGTTGCGTAATGAAGTTGCGAAGGCGGCGACACTTTTGACAGATGATTTTGAAGATGGCAACAGGGATGGATGGTCGACATCGAACGGTAGTTGGAGTGTAGTAGTGGATGGGAGCAAGGTTTTAAAGCAGAGTAGCACAGGATCTGAGGCGAGAGCGTATACTGGTTCGTCTGATTGGAGTGATTATACAGTTGAAGCGAAAGTTAAGGTATTGGGTGTGAAGGATTCGAGTTCAGGAGCGGGAGTGATAGTAAGATATAAGGACTCAGGTAACTTTTATGCGTTGGTATTAAGAAATTCAAAGATAGAGATAGTGAAGAAGGCAAACGGTAGTAGAAGTATATTGGCGTTCAAGTCGTTTACGTTGAATCAGGATACCTGGTATAATGTGAAATTAGAAGTAAATGGGAGCAAGTTAGTTGGGTATGTTAATGGGAGTCAAGTATTGAATGTGAGTGATTCATCGATTGAGAGTGGTAAAGCAGGTTTAATAGCCGACAGGTGTGTTGCTGAGTTTGATAATGTTGTTGTGAGTTCAAGTTTGGGTAACACAACACCTACTCCAACGCCAACTTCGGCACCGACAGCAACACCAACGCCAACCAAAACACCGGCTCCAACTACGACACCTGCACCAACACAGACTCCAACAGTAACACCTACGCCAACCCCAACCCCAAATGTTGGTGGTGTATTAATTATAACAGATACAATAGTTGTTAAAGCTGGACAGACATATGATGGTAAAGGAGTAAAAATAATAGCTAAAGGAATGGGCGATGGAAGTCAATCTGAAAATCAAAAACCTATATTTAAACTTGAAAAAGGTGCAAAATTAAAAAATGTAATAATTGGAGCGCCAGGTTGTGACGGTGTACATTGTTATGGTGATAATGTAGTTGAAAATGTTGTGTGGGAAGATGTTGGAGAGGATGCGTTGACCGTCAGAGGTGAAGGAGTGGTTGAAGTTATTGGTGGCTCAGCAAAGGAAGCAGCTGACAAGGTCTTTCAGCTTAATGCTCCATGTACTTTCAAAGTGAAAAACTTTACAGCTACAAATATAGGAAAACTTGTAAGACAAAATGGTGGTACTACTTTCAAAGTAGTTATTTATCTTGAAGATATAACAGTAAACAATGTAAAAAGCTGTGTTGCAAAATCTGATAGTCCAATATCAGAACTGTGGTATCGCAACTTGAATGTAAATAATTGCAAAACATTATTTGAATTTCCATCCAAATCGCAGATACACCAATACTAGTTGTTCATTTTAAGAAAGGGGGAATGGCGTTTTAGTGAGTAAAAAAAGGAAAAATAGGTAAGAGGGCGTGTGATGAATTTAATATTTATATTTATCACACGCTATTTTTTTGGATGAGTCTTTTGTAAATTATTACAATTGATGATAAAGAAAAAATAGGCATTTATAAAATGGGTGGTGATTGAAAGCAAGAGATGCCAATAATAACATGAAATACAATCAAAATACAAAAAGAAAAGCAAAGTGATAACCAAATATTATCAATAACAACAAAAAATAATTAGCAACAAATATATAACAAAAATTTGCGAGCTTAAAAAAGACAGTAGTATCCTAAACCTTCTAGCTTCTTGGCTTTAGAAGGTTAAGTAAAAAACAAAGCCATAGATTTTTGGTAGATTAATAATTTAAGAAAAATTGTAGTTTTAAGCGATAAGTTTTTTGAGTTTGTTAAGCTTTTTGATAGTTAATTTAAAGTATTAGAGTTTGACATTGTGAGCAAGGATAAACAAAAGTGAGTAAGTAATTGCAGAAAGTAAAAAAATCAGAGAAGACAGAAATATGGTCATAAGTACAGATGACATCGAAGCCCATATAGGATTTTTACTTCCTGTGAATGATCCTAACCGCCCAGCCATAAAGCAACTTAAAGTAAAACTTGCTTGATTGCTTTATGTTATCGGAAAGATAAGTAGCCTTGCTAAAGATGACAATGACAAAAGCAATGGTTTTTATTGAAGTAAAACTTGCAACACCTGCCTCAAGTCTTGAAATCTCTGTCCCTCGCACACACTACTTTTAATTTCCGACCTTCTATCCTCTTCTTCCCCCTACAAAAGAGTTGATAGTTTTCTACTTATCTGTTTATGTTGCAAGTATATCAATGGTTATTCTTGAGTATTCCCTTGTTCAAACTTTGAAGGCTTTGAATCTTCTATATTCCGAAAATGAAATACTAAAAATCAAAGAAGACCTTAAAAATGAGCTTGAGTTTCCCAGACAAAGAGAACTTACCTGCAAGTGCGTTTGCTCTTATCATCGATGGTTATTCAAAAGTGAAGTTAAGGTAATTGTAAGAGCAAATTTGCTACTTGCAATGCCTGCCTCGGTATCGACTAAGTGTTATTGTCAATACCTTTTCCCCACTTTTGATAATATTTTTTCCCCACCTGTTTTCAAAAAAATTTAATTATCATTATCTAACTGATTTGACTCATTCTTGGAATCATCTGTTAAAGCTTTTATGGCACCCTCTCTTTGCTTCATCCTATAACTTTCACCTTTGATAACTACAAAATGACAGTGATGTACAAATCTATCTAAAATCGCTGTCGCTAAAACTGGATCATAAAATATCCTCGGCCACTCTTCAAATACCTTGTTTGTAGTTATTATTATCGCTCCTCTCTCATACCTCTTCGATATTATCTCATACAAATCATCTACACTGCTTTGATTAAATTTCCGCAAACCCAGTTCGTCTATTATCAAAAGGTCCACATTAACATAGTTTTTTAACTTTTGTTGATACGAATTATCAGCCCTTGAAATATACATCTCTTCTAACATCTCGTTTGCTGTGGTAAACAAAACTCTATATCCAAGTGCTACAGCTTTAAGTCCTATCGCTATTGCAAGATGTGTTTTCCCTGTCCCTGGCGGTCCTATGAAGGCCACATTCTCTTTCTTGCGGACAAATTCACAGGTCGCCAAATTGTATATAAACCTCTTATTTATCGAAGGTTGATGTTGATGATAAAATAAAAATGTACTGAAAGTGGAATATAAGAATGTACAAAATTGTACATTGATATGATATCCTTTCTCATAGTGAGGAGGGATATCAAATGAAGAACCTAACAGCACATTTAAACATGATAAGGGCGATGAAAATGAAACCTAACTTTTCAGAACTTGCAAGAACATATGGAGTTGATAGAAGAACCGTGAAGAAATACTATGAAGGCTATGAAGGAAAACCTAAGAATAGAAATAAACCAAGCAAATTGGACAAATACTATGATGAGATAAAATCAAAGCTTGCTATCAAAGGAGTTACAGTCAAGGGTGTTTATGAATATTTAAAATCAAAAGATAAGAACATAGGGACATACTCAAATTTTAATAAGTATATCAAGAAAAAAGGGCTGAAGCCAGAGAAGAAAGTAAAAGGACATCCAAGATTTAAGACCGGTCCAGGTGAGCAAGCACAGGTTGATTGGAAAGAAAATATAAAGCTTGTATCAAAAAGCGGAGAAGAATTTGTCATTAATGTTCTTGATTTTAAATTAGGTTATTCAAGATACTGCTGCTTTGAGATAAACAGGACAAAAACTCAAGAAGAATTAATAGAAACTCTAATTAAAATATTTAAAGATATAGGCGGAGTACCAAAAGAGATTTTATTTGACAATGCAGCAGCAATTGTTGATATAACAGGTGAGAAAATTAAAGTAAATTCAAGATTTAAAAGCTTTGCGAAAGACTTTGGATTTGAAATAAAACTTTGCAAACCCAGACATTCGTACACAAAAGGAAAAGTTGAAGCAGCAAACAAGTTTATAGATTGGATACTGCCATATCAGGGTGAATTTGAAACAGAAGAGGATTTAGTAAGGATAATAAAAGAGATAAACGCAAAGGTTAACACACAACCAAATCAAACAACTCAAGTCCCACCTGCTCTTCTGTTTCAAAAAGAAAAAGAGTATTTACTACCCTTGCCAGATAAAAGGTTAATAGAGAGTTACTTGGATTCTCACAAATCAGTAAAAGTCCAAAAGGACTCTCTGATTTACTACAAGGGAAGTAGATACTCTGTTCCACCCGATTACATAGGAAAGACAGTTAGAGTAAAGGAGGTGGAAAACAAAATTTATATTTATTATAACACAGACCTGTTAAGGATACATATTATTGATGAAAAAAGTATCAATTATCACGATGAAGACTACAAACAGCTAATGCTAAGAAGAGTTGGTCAAAAAGAAGAACTTGACAAGATATGTGAGGAGAACCTCAAGAAATTTGATAATCTGTTGAAGACTTAAAGAAAGGAGAAAATCTAAAAATGAGCAATTATGTGAAACTACTTAACAACTTAGAAGAGTTAGGACTTCACAACATAAAGAATAATCTTGACAAATACTTAGATTTAGTGGCAAGCGGAGAAAAAAGTATGACAGATGCATTGTATGAACTTAGTAACTTAGAGATAAAAGCAAAAGAAGAAAGAGCTATATTAGGATGTGTGAGGGTGGCAAATTTCCCATTTATAAAAGGCATAGAAGATTTTGATTTTTCATTTCAGCCAAGTATAAACAAGCAACAAATAATGGATTTAATGAGTTTAAGATTTTTAGAAGGGAATGAAAATATACTGTTTGTAGGAACACCAGGAGTAGGGAAAACGCATTTAGCCACAGCAATAGGAATAGAGTGTGCAAAACGGAGGTATTCCACATATTTCATACATTTTCAAGAATTAATAGCCCAGCTAAAAAAGGCACTGTTGGAGAACAGATTAGAATACAGGCTTAAGCATTTTTCAAAATATAGAATTTTAATAATAGACGAGATAGGTTATTTGCCTATAGATAATGATGGAGCGAATTTATTTTTTCAACTTATATCGAGCAGATATGAGAAGAGCAGCACAATAATAATAACTAATGTTGTATTTTCAGAGTGGGGAGAAATATTTGGTGGAGCGACGATAGCAAATGCAATTTTAGACAGGCTACTCCATCATTCTTTCGTGATTTTCATAAAAGGACCTTCATACAGATTGCAGTCAAAAACAGCATATTTTAGCAACACAAACCAGCAAAGCTAAGTTTATTTTTTGTACATTTTTATTTTCGATTTTTTGTTCATTTTGATATTGACATTTACATGTGAATTGAAATTCTTGATATGTGGTATTCCTCAATAGGAAGAGCTATTAACTTTTCTTTCTCTTCTGAGAGGAAAACTTCTTTGGGAACTTTCTTGGTTGTGCCATGTACTCTCACATTCGAAATGTTGTCAAGCCAGTTTTTTAAATGCTCCCTCGCCTCATCAATATCCTTAAATTCTTCCCCAGCAAAACAGTTCCGCTTAACATACTTAACTGCCGATTCTACCTTGCCTTTATCAGTCGGTGTATATACCCTGCAAGGCTGAGGTAAAAATCCACAGTGGCTTGCAAAACTTGCATAGTCCTTTTGTATCTGCGCCTCATAAAAATCAACATCCAATACACCTGCTTTTAAATTGTCTATCTTCACAACTTCTACTACTCCACCAAAATATTTAAATGCATTCTTATGACACTGCATAAATGTTTCAACTGTCTGGTCGAATACTATCTCTGCATACATATATCTTGAATAGCTTAAAACCATTGTAAATACCCATGCTTTTTTGAATTTACCATCAATTTTTATCTTGCCTATATATCCAAAATCCACTTGAGCTTCTTCGGCAGGCAGTGTTGTTAAAACCATGTACACCTTTGAATTTGCTATCTTTTGTTTAACATTATGAACATATCTTCTTACATTTGAATAGCTTCCTTCAAAACCAAATTCCGCTTTCAAGTCTTGATGTATTCTTTTTGCTGAAAGTCCTTTGTGAACTTTTGCTTCAATAAATTCTCTGTAATCATCCAATACTGAATTCTTCGATTTTCTCTCAACTTCTCCTTTCTGTTCAATGTCTTGGATTACTTTTCTAACAGTTTTTCTATCCACGTTTAACAACCTTGCTATTTGACTCTTGTTGTATCCCTGTTTGAAAAGAGTGTAGATTGTTGTGTGCATTGCAACCCCCAACATTTTCTTAATATCTTCTCCTTCTGTAGTTCTTCCATACTTCCCATTCTACACTACAGAAGGCTTCTTTTTAAGTGGCAGGTGGGGAATTTTTTATATCATTTCTGATGATTTTATTTTATCATTAACAATTGTTCTAAATTAACTATCAAAAAGCTTAACAAACTCAAAAAACTTATCGCTTAAAACTACAATTTTTCTTGAATTATTAACTTACCAAAAATTTATGGCTTTGTTTTTTACTTAACCTTCTAAAACTAAGAAACTAGAAGGTTTAGGATACTATTGTCTTTTTTAAACTTGTGAATTTTTGTCATATGTTTGTTGCTGATTATTTTTTGTTGGTATTGATAATATTTGGTTGTCATTTTGCTTTTCTTTTTTTATCTTGATAGTATTTCATGTTAGTATTGGCATCTGTTACCTTCAATCACCAACCATTTTGCAAACGGCTATTCGTGTGTTTTTTATTCCTAAAAACAATTTTAATTATAGCAGGTATTCAAATAAATTGCTGTATTTTTTTACTATCTACTCATCCCAATATTTATTATAGAGCCACTTTTTAAAATTGTGCAGTTAGCCTCTTACTTCATTTAAAAGAGACATAATCAAAAATTTTAAAGAACATTCATCGTCTATTTTCTCAGCCCACATGGAAGCTAATTTTATACTTTCTTTAAATTCTTTTTTATTTCCCAAAATTAGGTGGATACTTGCTATTTCGTAGTAAGTTTTTGCAAGCTCTAAGTAAGAGTTTATTTGACTTGCGAGTTTTTCGCACATATTAAGAATTTCCAATGCTTTATTGAATTCTTTTTTGTGTTTGAGTACCTGTGAATATATTCTAAATGTTTTGATACGGGTAAAAGGATTTTTTAGTGGTTCTACTATTTTTATTGCTTGTTCTGCAGCCATATAAGCTTGTTCAATGTCATTTTGAAGAAGGTGCAGTTTGATTTTTGCTAAAAAATATTCCAGTTCAACCCTGTTTTCCTTGTTTTCTGACATAGCGTTTAAGGCTTCATTCAGAAATTCTTCTGCACCCGATAGATTAGGTTTTTCAAGCATTGCTTTTGCCATTCCTATCAATGACAAAGCTTTTTCTGAAATGAAATTGAAGTTATTTGCTAAATCAAAACTCTGTGAAAACAAGTTGTAACTTTCAATAATATTTCCTTTTTCAAGATATAGTTCAGCAATATTCTGAAGGGTTATGCATTCTTCGTATGTTAATTTCCACTCATGGGCATACGAAAAAGCTTCAGAAAAATATTCTAAAGCCTTTTTTAAAAGTCCTTTTTCAAAATTGATAATTCCAATATTATTTAACAGAATCAACTGAAGGTGACGGTTAGATAGAATTTTAGCAAATTCAAAAGCACTGGTTAAAAACTTTAATGCCTCAAGAGAGTTCCCATTTTCATAATTTAGTATTCCAAGGTTGGTAAGGATTTTTGCTTTCAAGTTCAAATTCTTGGACTTATTTGCATAGTTTAGAGCTTTTTTAAGATAAAGACTTGCTTTTTTGATGTCTAATGAAAAAGTATAAAGTGAGTAAGAAACTATATTTAAAATTTGAGCTAAATCTTCAAAGTTGCTATTTTCTTTAAGTATATTTTCAAGTTGGTTTATCATTACAAGTAAGTCAGGACTGCCTGTATAGCTTTTATAAAGACATTGAAGATAAACAACTTTTATTTTAGCTAAGTTGTTTGCCAAAAGCCTTTTTTGGAGACTATTTAAAATGTCTTCAGCTTTTTTGAAATTATTTTGAAGAATCAAGCATTCACATATGTCACTTTCAACAAAGAACTTTTCTTCATCGGTTTTAGCAAACTTAAGAAGTGTTTTATAATATTTTAGAGCATTTTCATAGTTTCCAAAAGATTTTTCCAACCATGCAAGTTGTTCTAAAGTAGAGACAAAAATAGATGAAGTATCTAGGGAATTTATTTCTTTTATTTCATCAAGCAATTTATGGAACAATCTAACAGCAAACTTGCCAAGCTGAATCTTTTTGTATTGCATTGCCAGCTCAAAAAGGTAGTTTGCAGCTTTTATAACTTCCCCTGCTTCCTTGAAATGATAATATAGGGTTTCGTAGTAGATGGGCAAATCTTCCTGAGAAATCATTTTTTCAATTGTGGTAGCAATCTTCTGGTGGAGCATTCTTTTGGTTTGCTGAGGGATAAAATCAAGAAGAATTTTTACAATTTCTGGTTCGACGAATTCATAGATTTTATCGCTGAAATTTGAGTTGTAGATTGTGTCAATGAACCTTATTAAATTTAATTTTTGCGCTTGGCTAATCAGAGTAGAATGTTCAATTGTAGGCTGAAGAATATTCAAAACAACCTTGCTGCTAAATCTGTAGCCATACACAGCTGCAATTTTTAAGAATTCTAATACCTCATCTTCAATATTTGAAAGTTTATCTAGTATAATGTTTCTTTTAATACTTTCAATATTTTGCTGAGAAAGATTAATTTTAAAAACACTATTTGAAAGAGAGAAAAGTTTATTTGTTTCTATCCATTTTAACGTTTCTATAAAATAATCTAATTTTCCTTCAGAGATGTTCATAAGTAGCTTTAAAGATTCTTCTTCAACGTCTTTTGCGTTGAATTGAATTTCCACAGCAGTTTTTATTTCTTCATTTGATAGTTTTTGTATTTTAAGATGTAGCTCTTTTGGGAATCTATGTATTTCTGAGTTTGATGAAAAGATAAAAAATGGTTTGTTTTGCAATTGTTTTGATAAAAACTCAAGAATAAAATCAAATGATTCTTTATCTGCAAAATTAATGTTGTCAATTATAACTGTTGCAAATTCTAACTCGAAAACTTTTTTAAGGAAAGAGGAAATAGCCTCATAAATTTCAAATTCTATATCTTCTTGGCTCATATAAGAGAGAAACTGTTTAAAGTCTTCATTCAAATCTAGTTGAAGAACAAGAGAAATATAGTTGAAACATCTTTCGGTCTTTTTATAATCTTCTTTGAAAAGGTACTCTAAAAAAGAAATAAGTCTGTTCTTCTTCAAAATTACAGAGTCTTCAAAGTTAATATTCAGTATTTTTAATATTAGTAAAGATAATAGGTAAAATGGTTTTGAAAAATTATTATTTGGCAAAACAACAAAATAATACTTCAAATTACTTCTTTCTAATTGAAAAATTATGTTTTGAAAAATATATTGTTTTCCACACCCTTCAGGACAAACCATCACTAAAAAATCTGAATTTCTGTTAACTATACTATTTATAACATTGGTTGTGTATTTAGCAGTCAAGGTTTCTACAACTTTATTGTAATCAATTTGTTTATTAATATTTTTTGGTATATAGCACCTCACCGTTTGTGACTTGTTTTTTAGATTCAATTCGATAGGACCAATATACTCTATGTTTTCACAGGTTTCTCTGTAAATGCTTTCGGAAACATAAATAGTATCTGGGGGTGCTGCTGTTTGAAGACGCTGAGCGGTGTTTACAACATCACCCATAACAGTATAATCTTTGTCAAAAAAACTCCCAATTTTACCCACTGCAACAAGTCCATAGTTTATTCCAATTGAAAGGGATAACTCAATATTTTTTGTTTTTGAAAATTCTTTTGAGAGTTTTAGCATTTCCATTGCACATTGAACACTTCTCAGTGCAGCATCCATTTGAGTACTTTTTAATCCAAAAAGAATGAGGGCGCAATCACCTATAAATTTATCTACTGTTCCGTTTAAGTTGTAAACGGGTCTTAAAATAAACTCAAAAAATTCATTTATCACCTTTCTAACTTCGTCAGGTGATAAATTTTCAGAAAATTTTGTAAAGCCGGAGACGTCGGCAAACATAACAGCTACTTTCTTGAGTTCTTCCATTCTAAAATATTCGCTTGATTTTGTGATGTAGCTGCCACAGTTAGGACAAAAATTTGCAAAAGAAGGTATAGGGAAACTGCAATTTTGACAAAACTTATTGAATTTAATTCCGCATACAACACACCTTTGGGTAAACTTTTCTTGCAGCTTACTTCCACAATTGAAACAGAACAATTCCATCACACCTTTTTATTCCATAAATAGAAATAAAAAAATATTGCAAAAAAAGAAATAGTGTGAGATAATTTTACTGAGAGCACTTATTATCAATTATATCAAAATCAAAAGAATAAAAACAGTAGCATATGTCGACAAAGGCAAACCTGTCGAAAGGCAGGGGCGCAAAGCCATGGGCCTGTCGGAAGAGAAAACTTCCTATGGTTGCCAGGCTGCCGAAACATGTGCTGAAGATATATTATCTTTGGCATAAAGGCACCTGGCATGACCAGGTGCCTTTGAGTTTTTAGAAGGTCTTTGTTTACGGGCGTTATAGAAGTCTTAGCCTGTAAAAAAAGGAGGTGGAAGATTATGAAGCGGCGGGGAGTTAAGAAAATTGTCTTAGTAGCTATTGTGGTGTTAGTATTTTCGTTAATAACAACTTCTTTTGTGCTGGCTGAGAACGAAAATCCTATGCTATTCAATGGTAGTTTTACAGTTACAAATGAAGGAGGAAAATTCCAGGTAGGTTTTGTGGAGATTGATTTCAAGAAAAATTCTCTACCTGATGGTATAGACTCAATTACATTCAATGCTCAAATCTATGCAGAAAACGGTGATGTATATATTGAATTTTCACCAGATGCTAAATTTAAAAAAGATGTTCATCTTAGATGTTTAGGATATGAAGGTTACATTTATGACAGGTCTGCGGGGATTAATATTTTTGTAAAGATTAAAAAACAGCAATTAAAAACAGATCATTTTTCACGCTTTATTTGGGCGAGATAATCCCTCTATCCTCATAACCCCTCGAACTCCTAAAAATAGATTTTTGCCCCTCTTAGAATTTCAAGAGGGGCAACTTTTTTTTTCCTTTTTCTCTTTTTTCATTTTATACATATTTTCGTCCGCTATCTTTATTAAGTCTTCAGCCGTAAAATTTGATTCAGGGGAGAATTCAGCAAATCCGTAGCTTATATCTATTTTATATGTATTTGAAGACGAAATATTAAATTTGTTAATCTTATCTTGAATTCTTGAAAAAACAATATTTGCTTCTTTTAAAGTGGCTTTCGAGAGAATCACAACAAATTCATCTCCGCCGTATCTGAACGCAATGTCATAACTTCTTATGCTTTCCTTTAAAATCTGTGAAAAATTTTTTAAAAGTTCATCGCCTGTCTGATGACCATATGTATCGTTTACTCCTTTCAGACCATCAACGTCAACAAAGCACACTACGAAATGTGACTCATTCATCTTTGAAAGCTGGATTTGTTTTTCTAAATAAACCATTCCTTCATTTCTCGTTAAAAGACCTGTAAGGCTATCAAGCGTTGCAAATTTTTTGAATTCCTCCTGTTCAAGGAGAATATCTTCGCTCAAATTGGCTATTACCTGCTTCATGGAGTTGAATAAACTTATTAAAGCATAGCGCGTGTTTGCAATATTTTTTTCTATTCGCTGATAAAGATGAATTCTTTCAATTAAAAGCGATGCTTGGGATGCAAGAGAAAGAACAATTTCTTCGTCTTCTTTGGTATAATCGACAGTGCTTTGAATTATGTTTTCTGGTGTAAGTTTTATTTCCTTGCTTTTCTTTTTGTTCAAAACCTGAAGAACCCCAATGACATTTCCTTGATAATCAATCATAGGAACTGCCATTACATTTATTGTTGTATATCCTAATGTTTTATCAAAAAATTTAAATTGTTGCAGATGAGAATTTTGAGCAGATGGTACGTTGTTTATTGTAACCGGTACAGCATTTTTGGCAACAAACCCTGCAATGCTTTTTTCATCTAATGGGAATTTGTAACCTATAAATTGAAAATTAACAGAATAGTTTTTTGCAAAGGTTATAACAAGATATTTCTGACCATCGATTTCTTTAATAGTGTATAAAGTTCCACCATCACTGTTTGTAATATCAATACTCTCAATTAGTATCATCTCTAAGATAGAATCAATATTTTTTTCACGTGAAATTGCAATACCAATCTTACTTAGCTTTCTTATTAAATCTTTAAGTTCTTTAGAAACTGTTTGCTCATTCATGATTTTATCCTTCTTTCAGGTTTTTATTTGTTCAGGAATATTAAAACCTAAATTTCTTGCATAGCTAAAATTAAAATTTCTGTCAAGATGAATACAATAAACGTGTTTTCTTTTTTCTGGTGGAATTAAATAACAAAGTTCTGATAATGAAAGATGAGGATGATTTTCAGTTGTGTTTTCAAAACAGGTGTCTTGGTACAAAAAGTCAATTTCGTCTTTCAAAAATTTTTCAAGAATTATCTGATTTAAAGTTCTTGAATCACCACTATAGAAAAAACAGCATTCTTTTGTTTTAATTAAATAGCCAAAACAAGGAATTTCATTAACATGTATCTGTTCTACTGATATTATCGTCAAAATTTCTTTATATATAAATGGGTTCTGTAACTTTATTAATTCATAAGTATATTTTCCTACACCCATACCACTGAGCAAAGAAGAAATTAAAGATTCTTCTGGGAAAAAAATTTTAACTCTTTTGTTTAGTTCATAGAAACAAAAAAGAAGTAAATGTCCCAAAGTAGCTATGTGGTCTGAGTGAGTATGAGTTATAAGAACGTTAATTGTTTTGTATTTTTCAAGTAATTTGAGTTTATAAAGACTTGAAAATATACCTTCACCACAGTCGATTAAAAATAATTCTGTGTCAAATTCAAAGTAAGCAGAAGTATTGTTAAAGTAAGGATTAAAGGCACTTCCTATTCCTAAAAAATTTAATACAGGTGTTTTCATTATGTAATTTCACCTTCATTCTCTTTAGCTATTTTTTGTAAATAACTAAGCACTTCTTCAATATTTTTCTCTTCATCAGGTTTTAATTCATAAAAACTCCATAGAAATTTTAATGAGGTAGATAGCATTTCATTGATTTTAAGCTTTTCAAAAACCTTTCGTTCTATTCTTTTGGCAATCATTCGTGCTTTTATTATGTCGACATTGTGAAGAAAAATAACATATTCACTTTCATTTATTTTTAAAGGTATATCATAAAGTCTGATTTCTGTTGAAATAACTTCGTGTAAAATATCTATCATCTTTGTATCAATGTTTCTTGTTATCAGATAGGCTATACTTATGATTGTTTCAGTAATTTTGGAAAGCTGGTATTGTTTTTTAAAAAGTTCTATTCCTTCTTTAAGTAAAAGAATTTTTTCTTTCTTTTTGGTTTGTAAAGACTCTATAAATTTTTGTTGCCCGCTTATTAAAATATCATTTAAAACTGAAATAGACTTTTTTACAGAATCAAACATATTAGCCAGCATCTTTTGCGTATTAGTAATAGATACTTCAAATTTCTCATAAGCTTTAGCTCTGTCAAGAAGAGTACCTACAAAAGAAGAAATTGCTAATATGAGCTTTACATCTGTCTCAGTGTAGCTAATAGTAAAAAGGGTAGCATTGGTTTCGTCTAATTTTATATTTGGTTTTGCTTTTTTATTGATTACTTGCAACACTCCCAACAGATTGTTGCTAAAGTCAAATATGGGTGCAGTTATAGTATTAATTGTAACATAATGTAAACTCTTGTCAAAGAATTTGAACTGTCTAAATTCGTGATTTTCAGGCAAATTCAAAGTATCGTTTATTACAACAGGTTTTTGGTGTACTGCTGCATATCCGCAAAGGCTAATTGGGGAAATAGGTAGGGAATATCCTAAATAAAATTCAAAGTTAACAGACAGATTTTTTGTAGCTCTTATAACAAGCTTTTCTTCTTGGTCTATCGTTTCCTTTAGATAGATTGTTGCACCATCGCTTCCTGTTAGTTCTAAGCAGGAATCAATTGTCATAAGAAGTATTTCATTCATATCTTTTTCAGAAGAGGTATTAATGATAAAACTGCTAAAACGTTCAATTGTATTTTTAAGCTTTGTGATCTGTTCATATGCTTCAAGCATGTCAAAATCACCGAGATTCTACTGTTGTGTATATTAAGATTATCTCAAAAATTTGGACTGGTTTCAATGTGAAAAACAAAAATAAAATTTACATAGATTTGTAATAATATCATAATGTGAATTATATAAATGTTGGATATAATGTAATTGTGTAAAAATCATTTTATTTTAGAAAGGAGTTTGAGGAGTATGAAATGGTGTTATAAAAAGCTGTTGACAAGTTTGTTGGTAATAGTTTTTATAGTTTCTATTTTTAGCATGGTTTCATTTTCTCAAGACCAATCAAACTCAATTTTTTCTGATCTTCCTCAAAATCATTGGGCATACAATGCAGTAAAATTCATGGTAGAAAGAGGAATTATAGCAGGTTATCCGGACAAAACATTCAGACCAGACAATCCAGTCACAAGATCTGAATTTGCAAGGATTATGGTAATTAGCCTGAACCTTCCAATAAAGGTGACAGATAATCCATCCTTTAAAGATGTTCCCAAAGACCACTGGGCATATCCTTATGTAGAAACTGCAAAATATTATTTAACAGGTTTTAGAACTCAAAATGGCGAGTACTTTAAACCATCTGATTATGCCGTAAGAGAGGATATGGCAGTTGCTCTTGTAAAGGCAAAGGGGCTGCAGAATGAAAATGTTGATATGAATGTTTTGAACAACTACATTGACAAAGACCAAATATCGAAGAACCTTGTTAAATATGTTGCAATTGCTATTGCAAAAGGTATTATGGTAGGAAGCCCAGTTCCAAATTCTAATCAATATAAATTTGAACCACAAGGAATTCTTACTCGCGCTCAGGCAGCGGTGCTGTTGTACAACGTTATTAATGCTCAAGCAACTGAAGAAAAAGTTACCTATGATGATAATTCTTCATCGGGTTCTAATCAGCAATATACTTATCCTGTACCCAATGTTACTGCCTATACAAAGGGGGACAGAGTTGTCCTGATATGGAATAGAATAAATGACAAAAAACTGAAAGGATACGCAGTTGTTATCTCAAAGAACAATAGCCAGCCGGGATATCCGCAAGATGGTTGTCTGACCATACTGTCTGACAGAAACGCTAATTATATAGAGATTGGAGTAAATTCAAAATATAAGGGTGGTGACTTTGGAGTTTATGTGAAAAGTGGAGAAGAGTATTATTTCAGTGTTACAGCAATTTATGAAGGGAATATATATGTAAAAGGTAATGCTATAAAAATGAGAATGCCAGTTATACCAAATTATTTTGAAAAACCATCTGTAAAGTATGAATATAAAGATAATAAATTTGTTTTAAGCTGGCAAAAGATAGATGATCCCCGACTTATAGGATATTGGATTGTGATATCCAAAAAAACTAAAGAACCTAAATATCCGGACAATGGTTATCTTGTTTTTATCAATGACAAAAATACGACTCAGATTGTTATTGACAACACAATTCCTTATAAAAATGGAGATGTTGGCGAGTATTTAAAAGATGGTGAAGAATATTATTTTAGTGTAACAGCTCAGTATCAGGATAGATTTATCGCTGGGAATAGCATCAAGGCCATTTATTACTCTAATTTAGAGATTGCAAAGTTAAGACCAAAGTTGCAGGCAAAAATAGTAAGATGGCATGGACAATTGTATATTAACTTAAAATGGGACAAAATAGACAATGATAAGCTTCAAGGGTACAGAGTTGTTATATCTGATACAAACTCATCACCTGACTTCAATAAAGACGGTTTACTGGCAGAAATATCAGATAAAAACATTACCTCAATAAATGTCAAAGCAAAAGATAAGTATTTGATCAATGGGGAATATAAGGAACTCAAGAGAGGACATTACTATTACTTTACAGTTTATGCTATCTACTCAGATAGAGTAGTGGGTAGCAATGTAATTAAAGTAAAGATACCATAAAAAGACAAAGGAGCAGACAACATCTGGTGGTCTGCTCCTTAAATTTATTTTTTATTTATTAGTCACTACTTTATCTTCTCCAGCCTTTCCTTTACACTTTTCAAATCCCTGTAAAAATCCTCTCTTTTACCTGGGTCTCTTAAAAGTGCTGCTGGATGGTATGTAGCCATAATCCAAAAACCACCTTTTTCAAACCACTTTCCCCTGTCTTGAGTGATTTTAAGATCTTTGCCAAGAATATATTTCATAGCTGTTGCACCGAGGCAGACAATTATTTTTGGGGAGATAAGTTTTATTTGGGCTTTCAAAAAAGGCAAGCAGTTTTGAGCCTCCACCTCTGTTGGAACGCGGTTGTTTGGGGGTCTACACTTTAAAATGTTGCAGATATAAAAATCTTTTTCTCTTGAAAGCTCCAGAGAAGTCAAAGCTAAGTCTAAAAACTTTCCTGCTCTTCCTACAAACGGTTTTCCTTGCTTGTCTTCTTCCTCACCCGGAGCTTCACCTACAAACACAAGCTTTGCATTTTTATTTCCATCACCTACTACAACGTTTGTGCGATTTTTAGAAATAGGGCATTTTTCACATGAAATACACGCATTTTCAAGCTCTTCCCATGTCAGCATACCTTTTCACCACGTCTTTGAAGATTTCCAAGGCTTTATCTATGTGAGTTTTTTGAACAATCAAAGGAGGAGCAAATCTTATGACGTTTCCACCTCCGCAGCTGCTTGTCAAAAGCCCGGCTAAAGCTAACTCTTTTACAAGTTCTTTCACAGGGAAAGAAAATTCAACACCTATTAAAAGACCCAAACCTCTGACATCCACCATAAAATCGAATTGTTCTTTTAGCTCAAGAAGCTTTTGCTTTAAATAATCCCCCATTTTGTTTACATTTTCAATTATATTTTCTTCTTCAATTATTCTCAACACCTCAAGAGCTGCTCTTGTTGCAAGCAAATTTCCCCCGAAAGTTGAGCCATGTTCACCTGGTTCAAATGTGGCAACCTCTTTTTTGCAAAGCATAGCTCCAATTGGCACGCCATTTCCAAGCCCTTTTGCGAGAGTAATTATATCAGGAGTTACATCATATTGCTCAAAACAAAAAAGACTACCACACCTTCCGATACCTGTTTGAACCTCGTCAATTACAAACAAAAGCCCATGTTCTTTACAAAAAGCAAAAAGTTTTTGTACAAACTCTTTTGAAAGCACCTTTATTCCACCTTCTGCCTGGACAAGCTCAATCATGACTGCTGCTGTTTTGTCATCTATAACACTTTTTATTTTTTCAATGTCTGCCTCAACGTTTATAAATCCTTCTGGCATTGGCTCAAAGGGTTTTTGATACTTTTTTTGACCTGTTGCAGCAGTTGTTGCAAGTGTTCTTCCATGGAATGAATTTTCAAGTGTAATGATTTTATATTTAGAAAGCCCTTTTTTATAAAAATAATTTCTCACAAGCTTTATTGCAGCCTCATTTGCCTCAGCCCCGGAATTACAGAAAAATACTTTATCAAATTTAGAAACTTCAGCAAGTCTTTTTGCCAGCAGTGCTTGAGGTTCAATATAAAACAGGCTTGATGTGTGTATGAGCTTTTCAATTTGGTCTTTTAAGGCAGTCACAAATTTTGGGTGGCTGTGCCCTAAATTGCACACAGAAATTCCAGAGATAAAATCAAGGTATTCTTTGTTCTGACTGTCATAAAGAATACATCCTTCTCCTTTTTCAAAAGCAATTGGAATTCGACTGCCAAATACGTTGACATAGTACTGTGAATCATAAGAGATTATTTCATCTATTTTCATAATCTTAGCCCCTCACTTTAAGATTTTTAATAATTATACATTAAAATTTATATTTATTCAACCTCGACTGATTTTTTGCCTTTGAAGACTTTATAGACAACATAGCCTACAATTGCAAAAATTATTAGAATAAATATAAGGTAGTCCAACCCTTTTAAATGCTCTTCAATTGACTTCCAGTTATCTCCAAGTTTTTTGCCAAGATAGACAAAAAGCAAACACCATGGAAATGACCCAAGAATTGTATAGATACAAAACTTTGCAAAGTTCATCTTTGCAATGCCAGCAGGCAGTGAGATAAAAGTCCTTATTACAGGCAAAAGTCTACTTACAAATATAGTGATTTCTCCTCTTTTTTGAAAGAATTTTTCTGCTCTTTCGAAATCGTGCTTTGATATAAAAAAGTATTTACCATATTTAAGTATAAATGGTCTTCCGCCAAAGTACCCTACTACATATGCTATTATAGAACCAGCCAAACATCCTAAGGTTGCCACAATAGTCATGGAAAGCACGCTTCCAATTCCTTTGTATACAAGGTATCCACCAAGTGGCAATATGACCTCAGAGGGTATTGGAATGCAGGCAGACTCAAGTGTCATTCCTATAAATATTCCCAAGTGACCAAATTGAGAAAGGTATTCAGCAATGGATATAAATATTTGTTTTATAAATTCCATTTTTCTTCCTCCAGAATTCTTTCATATAGTATTTTGAATTTAAATATCATGTAAGTTGAGAAATATATGAGGGTATTAGGAGAACCATCGCACATGGGAAGAATTTTTGCAATTATATCAAGCGTCCTTGGCTCAATAATAGGTGCCGGTTTTTCCACCGGTCAGGAAATTTTCTATTTTTTCTCTCAGTTCAAAGAAACAAGCATTTTTTATATTAGTCTTTCTTCCATTTTGATACTTCTCATTTTACTTTACCTTATGGATATTAAGATTAAAAGTAGAGTGATTTTAAATATATTTAGGGCTTACATCTTGCTCTTTTCTATAATCACACTAATAGTTATGTTTTCTGCATTTGGTCAACTTGGAGAAGAATTTTTGGGAGTAAGCAGGTATATATTTACTCTGCTTTGTTTTATCTTGAGCATTGCAATTTTCAAGCATGGTCTTTTAGCAGTTGTAAATATAAATAAGGTGGTTGTTAGTATTTTAATTATAACAGTTAGTTTTATTTTTCTAAGGTCTGTGCATAAAAATGAGATAATTTTTCAATTTGAAAGTTTAAAGTACGCTTTACCAAAAAATTTTTTCCAGCATCTTACCTTTCCTCTACTTTACTCTGCTTACAATTCATTGTTAGCATTTCCTGTAGTAAATGGGCTAAAGGAAAGATTTCATAAAGAGGAGATAAAATTATCAATAGTAATATCATCAATATTAATTTTTTTGCTTCTGAACATTATAAATACCATTTTGCTTTCAAAAAGCAGTATTCAAAATTCTCAGATGCCTCTTTTAAAAGCTGAAAAGAGTGTGTTTTTTCAGTTTATTCTTGTTGCAAGTGCATTTTTAGAAATACTTACAACAGTTCTTGCAAACTACATGGGACTTTGCTATTCTATCAAAAACTCAAAAGTAGAATTTTTTGTTATCATTATTTCACTTCTTTTGGGCTTTAATCAGTTCCAGGTATTACTGAGAAAATTATATTCTCTCATGGGATATATAGGTCTTGGCATTATAGTAATGTTGAGTTTATCTACACTACTTTCGAAAGATAGAATGCTAAAATAACTGCAGCTAAGAAAAATCTGTAATATGCAAAGATTTTAAAACCACTTTTTTTGACAATACTAAGCAAAAAATGAATTGCCAGAAAACCTACTATTGCCGATGTAAAAAAGCCAATTGCAAAGTTTGAAAACTCTGCAGCAACATGATTGATGTTTTTTAAAAGCGATACAGCTCCGGCACCAAGTATAATAGGTGCTGACATCAAAAACGAAAATTTAGCTGCAGCTTCTTTTTTAAGACCAAGTAAAAGTCCAGTTGTCATTGTTATGCCAGACCGTGAAATACCGGGGAAAAGAGCAAATGCCTGTGAGACACCAATTAAAGCCGCATGAAAAACATTCATCTGTGAAAGTTCAACTTTATTTTTAGCAATTGAATCTACATAATATAGTATAAATCCAAATACAGCAAGCACAATTGCAATCAAAAGATATTGTTTTCTAAAAACATTTTCTATAACATTTTCAAAAAAGTATCCGAAAAGAGCGCCGGGAATTGTTGCAACTATAATAAACCAGAGTAATTTTCCTTTTTCAGATTTTGGTTTTGAGATTCCTTGCACTACAATATCAAAGTAATCCTTCCAAAAGTATACAAGTACCGCTAAGAGTGTTCCAAGATGAAGAGCAACATCAAATACAAGGGAGTGCTCTTTCCAGCCAAAAAACCATGGAAAGATTATCAAGTGTGCAGAGCTTGAAATTGGCAAGAATTCTCCAAGACCTTGCAGTATTCCTAAAAAGATTGCCTGAAATACTGTCAAACGTATGACCTCCCCTATTAAATTTTAGACTAATCTATTATATCAAAAATATGTGTTAGAAAAAATTAAAATTCTATGAGAGTTTGGTATAATAAAAGGTGCTAAAGTTTGAATAAGGAGCTGAGAACTAAAAGATGCTTGTACTTGGAATTGAAACATCATGCGATGAAACTTCTGCTGCGATTGTAGAAGATGGAAGAAAGGTTCTGTCAAATGTGATATACTCTCAGATTGACATCCATCATCAGTTTGGTGGTGTTGTTCCAGAAATAGCTTCTCGTAAACATGTTGAAAAGATTTCATATGTTGTTGACATGGCATTCAAGCAGGCGGGTTTAACAGTAAACGATATAGATGCTGTTGCTGCAACGTACGGACCTGGACTTGTAGGTTCGCTTCTTGTTGGACTTTCATTTGCAAAGGCATTAAGTTTTTCTAAAAAACTTCCGTTTGTTGCTGTGAATCACATTGAAGGGCATATTTATGCTAATTTTATAACATACCCTGAGCTTATGCCACCGCTAATTGTTCTGGTTGTCTCTGGAGGGCATACAAATTTAATTATTTTAAAAGATTTTGAAGAATATGAGGTAGTGGGGAAAACAAGAGATGACGCAGCAGGAGAGGCTTTTGACAAGATTGCAAGATATTTAGGGCTTGGATATCCTGGTGGACCTGCCATAGACAAGGTCGCAAAGCTAGGCGATGAGGATAAATACAAATATCCTGTTGCTGATATTGACGGGTACAATTTTAGTTTCAGTGGATTGAAATCTGCAGTGATAAATCATGTTCATGGGCTTTTGCAAAATGGTGAGAAATTTAAAATAGAAGATATTGCTGCTTCCTTCCAGAAAACCGTGGTGAACATACTTGTAGAAAAGACAATCAATCTTTCACTTGAGACAGATATAAAAAAAATTGCAGTTGCCGGTGGCGTTGCTGCAAATTCAAGGCTCAGGAAAGAATTTTATGAAAAATGTACACAGCACAACATTGAATTTTTTGTACCTGAATTTAAGTACTGTACAGATAATGCAGCTATGATTGCATCCTGCGGCTACTTTAAGCTGCAAAAAGGAATAGTGTCGTCTTACCGCGAAAATGCTGTTCCTTATATAAGTCTTGTAAGTAAAAAGAGTTAATAATTAATTACATCAATAATTTCTCTTTTATTATCTTGAGAAAGGTCCACAAAATAAGGTTTAAGTACAGGTGGACCTTCTTTTTTTGCAACAACTTTTACAATTGGTCTTGTCTTGTTGAAAGGATTTTCTTCATACACAATTGCGATCTCACCAGTATTTAGAATAACAAAGCAACCCACCGGATATTTTACAACCATTTTTAAAAACTTTTGGACAATATCTTTGTCAAAATGAACACCAGCATACTTTGTTAAATAATCTGCCGCCTTTGTGGGCACAATTTTCTTTTTGTAAACTCTATCTGCAGTCAGAGCATCATACACATCTGCAATTGCTACAATTCTTGCAAACAAAGGTATTTTATCACCTTTGAGTTTAAGAGGATAACCAGACCCATCGAGTCTTTCATGATGCAAAAGTGCTACTTCTGCTATCTGTTCAGAAATACCATCCATGTTTTTTACAATTTGATATCCATATATAGTGTGTTTTTTCATCTCTTCAAACTCTTCATCAGTAAGTTTTGCAGGTTTATTTAATATTTCATGGGGGATTTTCATTTTGCCAAAATCGTGCAGAAGTGCTGCCAAAGACAAATCTTCTATTTGTTTTCTGTCAAGTTCTAAAAGCTTTCCAATTATAGCAGCAAAAATACTTACATCCACAGAGTGGAAATATGTATAGTTATCAACATCTCTAAATCCAACTATTCTCAAGAACACATCCTCTTCTTCAATTATTTGCGCCACAATGTCATTTACAATTTCTTTTGCAACAAATGGGTCAACAATTTCTCCTGCTTTTGCAGACAGCATAAGGTCTTGAATAGCAACAAAGGTTTCATGGTAAATTACCTCTTCTTTTACATAACTTTCAGCTTTTTCATCTTCTACATAAACGCTGTCGATGTTGTGTTCTTTAAGCTTTTGGATAAGTGAGGGTTTGATGATAAATCCTTCTGGAAGCAAAAGCTTTCCACTTTCAGTAAACACATCCTGAGCGAGTTTCATACCCTCTTCAAGCTGATCAATTGTCACTTTTTTCATGTGCTTTTAAAGCTCCTTTGTTTTTGTGATGAGAATAAACAAATGCTTCTAAATAAAATTTTACAGCAATATTTTTTAATACGTCAATAAGAATTAAGAATTGTAATTATTATACCATATCTCAAGCTCATACAAGAATTTTTTTCAAATTTTTTCTGAAAAGATTAGTAAAGTAGTAAAAGGATTTTTAGAATCATTGTAGAATATCTTATTTATCATCCATAAATTTAAAATCTTTTTTGATTTACAAGGGGGAATGCCTGTATGAAAGACTATGCGCCACAGTATGTAAAAAATGTGGTTTTACTTGGTCACGGGGGGGACGGAAAAACAATCCTAACAGAGAGTATGTTATTTGCCGCAAAGTGTATTGACAGAATGGGAAGGATAGAAGATGGTACAACTACCTCAGACTTTGACCCGGAGGAGATAAAAAGACGAATCTCAATTTCAATGACAGTAGAACCTATTGAGTGGCGGGACTGCAAGATAAACATTCTTGATACGCCGGGATACTTTGACTTTGTTGGAGAGGTATGCGAAGCGCTGCATGTCGCTGACTCTGCAGTGTTGGTAATCAGTGCAAAAACAGGTGTGCAGGTTGGTACTGAAAAGGCATGGGAGCTTGCTCAAAAGCATGACTTCCAGTGCTCATATTTGTCAACAAGATGGATGAGGAAAATGCCAATTTTGAAAAGGTAGTAGATAGAATTAATCAGGTTTTAACACCAAAAGCAATCCCAATTCAGTATCCAATAATGGAAAATGGAAAGTTTATTGGCTTTGTTGATGTGATTTCAAAAAGAGCTTACAGGTATGAAGATAACACCGCAAAGGAAATAGAAGTTCCGAGCGGGTTGAGTGATAAAATTGAGGAGATAAGAAATGCTTTAATAGAAGATTCGGTTGAAAATGATGAAAATCTTATGGAAAAGTATTTTGCAGGAGAAGAAATTTCTGAGGATGAAATTTACAGGGGACTTAGCGAAGGGATAAAACAAAGGTCAGTCTTTCCCATATTATGTGGCTGTGCTGCCAAGAACCTTGGGGTAAGAGAACTTTTGGACAGCATCTGTAAACTCTTGCCAGCAGCTGATACAAAGCAGTATAAAGCAAAGGATACGAAAAATGGAAGTGAATTAAATATAAAGGTTGACAAAAACCAGCCTGTCTGTGCTTTTGTGTTCAAAACAGTTGCTGACCCGTTTGTTGGCAGGATTTCATATCTGAAAGTGATAAGCGGTGTTCTAAAGCCAGAGATGACCTTGTTTAATACCATGTCTGAAAAGCCAGAAAAGATTTCCCAGATATACATTATAAGAGGCAAAAAACAGATTCCTGTATCAGAGCTTGTTGCAGGTGACATTGGTGTTGTGACAAAGCTCCAATCTACTCTGACAAACTCAACCCTGTGCGAGCAGTCAAGACCTATCATGTTAGAAGAAATTGATTTTCCACGTCCCTGGCTTATGCTTGCAATTGAGCCAAAGACAAAAGGCGATGAGGAAAAGATTTCAAACGGTCTTCACAGGCTTATGGAAGAGGACCTCACTTTCAGGATAGAAAAGAATAATGAGACTGGTCAAAACATCATCTATGGTATTGGTGAAATGCACATAGATGTGATCGTCAGCAAGCTTAAAAACAAATTTGGCGTTTCAGTTGTCTTGTCTGATCCAAAAGTTCCATATCGAGAAACTATCAGAAAAAAAGTAAAAAGTGAAGGCAAGTACAAGAAACAAACAGGTGGGCATGGTCAGTATGGGCATGTTTTTATTGAGTTTGAACCAAGCCCGGAAGAAGACTTAGTTTTTGAAGAGAAGATATTTGGCGGAGCTGTCCCAAAGCAATATATTCCTGCTGTTGAAAAGGGTCTGAGAGAGTGTATTAAAAAGGGTGTACTTGCAGGCTATCCTGTTATGAATTTGAAGGCAACCTTGGTTGACGGATCATATCATCCAGTTGACTCATCAGAGCTTGCGTTCAAAGTTGCAACATCATTGGCATTCAAAAAGGGTCTTGCGCAGGCAAACCCGGTGCTTTTAGAACCTATCATGAATGTAAAGGTTGTAGTTCCGCAAGACTACACAGGTGATATTATGGGGGATTTGAACAGGCGAAGAGGAAGAGTTCTAGGTATGCAGCCGCTTGATAATCACTTAGAAGAGATTTTGGCAGAGGTTCCTCTTGCAGAGATGTTCAAATACGCAACAGATCTCAGGTCTATGACACAGGGAAGAGGATATTTTTCCATGGAGTTTGCAAGGTATGAAGAGGTGCCGAGCCATATTGCCCAAAAGGTAATAGAGGCAGCTAAGGCTTCAATGCAGGAGGAAGAAGAGGAGTAAAAAATTTTTTAATTTGCTATTTACAAAATGCTAAAATGGGGTTATAATTAAAAAGACGTTAGTTGTTCGGCAAGGGAACAATGGGCGTCAGAAAAATCTAAATCCATGAAGTGAGGGGAATTTTAGAATGTATCAAGACAAGGTTTTAGTTTGCAAGGATTGCGGAAGAGAGTTTGTGTTCACAGCGGGTGAACAGGAATTTTACGCGCAGAAGGGGTTCAAGAACGAACCAACAAGATGCAAAGAGTGCAGAGACCAGAGAAAAGCTATGCAAAGAAGAGAAGGTAGACAAACACAGAGACGTGAACTTTACGATGCAGTATGCAGTGCTTGTGGAAAAGAGACAAAGGTTCCGTTCAGACCCAGAAACGACAGACCCATATACTGCAGTGATTGTTTCTCCAAGATAAAAGCAGCAAGATAACCACTGCAGGTTTAAATAAAAATGGGGAAGTTAAAAGCCGCATCAATGTGATGCGGCTTTTATTTTAAATTGAATTGGTCTTTGCATTTTATCAACTGTTTCAAATTTATAGCCCTGTTTTTTAAAAGTTCTAATTATACTTGGCAGAACTTCAATGACGTTCTTCTTAGATAAGCTGTCATGCATCAGTAGAACAACTTCATTTCTTTTGTGAGCTGTGGAGATTGTAATTTTTAATATTTGACTGGGAGAAAGCTTTTCATGATTTTTGTTTGAGTCTCCAGTAATTGCATTCCAGTCGATGTAAACAATTTGGTTTGTGTCAAGGAATTTTTTAATTTGAGTTGAAACTCTATTTAATGACCCACCGGGGAATCTGTAATATTTAGGTTTTATTCCTGTAATTTTATATATTGTATCTTGTGCCTTTTTGAAGTCTTCAACAAAATGATTAAAATCTTTATATATATATTTGTAATTATGAGAATATGAGTGATTTCCTATCAAATGACCTTTCTGATAGATTTCTTTTAAGTATTGTGGATACTTTATACAATTTGAGCCAACAACAAAGAATGTGGCTTTAATTTTCTCTTTATCTAGGATTTTAAGTATTAAAGGTGTAACAGGTGAAGGACCGTCATCAATAGTAAGATAAATGATTTTTTCATTTTTTTCTTGCTTTTCGGCTTTTACATCTTTACTTTGAGAATTGATAATATTTTTCATATTGTCATTTTTATTTATATCGTTTTTAACTAATTTTTGGTTCTGTGAAGTTTTTGGTTTTTCAAGATTCTTAATCTTTTCTTCTTGAACGTAAGTATGATTTTGTTTTAAAATTGTTGCTGAAAAAAAGTTTTTGCTTATATGCCAAGATATAAGAAATAAAGATAAAGCGAAAACAATTAAAAAAGATACATACGCTGCCTTTTTGAGGTTCAACCTTTTTTCTTTCCTTTCATGCGAGCATTTTATACAAAAGATTATAATATATTTTTTTACACCTTAACAAGAAAAAATGTATTGCATTTCAAAGAAAAATATATTAAAATATATTTGTAAGGTCAAAGATAGTCAAAGTCAGCTGGGTAGTAAGCGGGGTGGAATTTTTATGCCGAGGCTTTCTGACATCATTGAGGAGTTTATCAAACAACTTATTGAAAAAAAAGATGGTGAGGTTGAAATTCAGAGAAATGAGCTTGCAAACTTTTTCAACTGTGCACCATCTCAGATAAATTATGTGCTTTCCACCAGGTTTACTATTGAAAGAGGGTATTACATTGAAAGTAAACGTGGTGGTGGCGGGTCTATTAGAATTGTAAAAGTCAAGTTTGAAAATTCTTCTAACTTGCTTGAAAATATTCTGAACAATATAAACTCACCTGTAAGTCAGCACCAGGCAAACGAAATTGTTGAGTGCTTACTTGAAAATGGTGCAATATCAAAAAGGGAAGCAAGTATAATGAAAGCTGCGCTCAATGATAAAACATTGCCGGTGAATCAGCCATTGAAAGATACGCTCAGAATGTTAATTCTAAAAGCAATGATAATTTCTCTTATGAATGGGTAATATTTAAATGAAAGCTTTTCTTTTTAAAGGACGGTGAGAGATCGTGCTTTGCGAAAATTGTGGGAAAAGACCGGCAACTGTACACTATACCCAGATTATAAACGGAGTTAAGACCGAGATGCATCTTTGCGAGGTTTGTGCAAAGCAAAAAGGCAGTATAGAATTTGATGCACCATTTTCTGTAACAAACTTTTTGGCAGGAATACTGGAGCCAGCTTTTGGAGCGCAGGTCCTAAAGCCCTCTTTCGAGATTGCTCTTACATGCAAGGGTTGTGGGATGACATTTGACGAGTTCAGAAGAGCTGGCAGGTTTGGCTGTGCTATGTGTTATAGTTCCTTTTCAGAAAAGCTCTATCCCATTTTCCGCAGAATTCACGGCAATACAAAACATGTTGGTAAAATCCCTACAAAGATGGGCGAAGATATAGCAATAAAAAGAGAAATTGACAGGCTCAAAATAGAGCTCAATGTTGCTATAAAGAATGAGGAGTATGAAAAGGCTGCAAGAATAAGAGATAAAATAAGAGAGCTTGAAAAAAAGCTTTCACGGGAGTGATTTGTTAAGATGAATGATATTGTTATTACAAGTAGGATAAGACTTGCAAGAAATCTTTCTGATATACCTTTTCCAATAAAGATGAATGACTATGATGCCGCAAATGTTATAGACAGGGTAAGAAATGTGATTATGCAAAATAAACAGTATCATTTTGACTTTTTAGAGATGAAAAAACTACCTCTTATAAAACGTCAGGTATTGATAGAAAAGCATTTGATATCTCCTGCACTTGCGTCCTCAAAAATAAAAAGCGCTGTAGCAATTGACCAAAATGAGAACATCAGTATTATGATAAATGAAGAAGACCATTTGAGGATTCAGGTTCTTTACAGGGGACAGCAAATACAAAAAGCATGGGAAGATGCAAACAGAATTGATGATTTTTTAGAACAACATCTTCCTTATGCTTATGATGAAACATGGGGATATCTTACTTCATGTCCTACAAATGTTGGAACAGGCTTGAGAGCATCTTTTATGCTTCATCTTCCTGCCCTGACACTTCTGGGGTACATGAAAGGAATTATTGATACAATAACAAAGCTGGGTATTGCAGTAAGAGGATTTTATGGTGAGGGAAGTGAGGCTGCAGGGAACCTGTATCAGATTTCTAATCAGATAACTTTAGGACAGCCTGAAGAAGACATTATAGCAAATGTAATTTCAATTACAAACCAGATAATAGAGCAGGAACAGCAAGCAAGGTTGAGGCTTTTGAGCGAAAACAGAGCTTTTGTTGAAGACAAGGTCTACAGAGCTTATGGAATTTTGAAATATGCAAGGAATATCTCTTCAAACGAAGCTTTAAAACTCATATCTGATGTGAGAATGGGTATCAGTATGGGGATAATAAAGGAGACAACAATCGATAACCTGGATGTGCTTTTGAATTTAATTCAGCCTGCTATTATCCAAGACTACTTTGGCAGGGAAATGACACCGGAAGAAAGAGACATAAAAAGAGCAGAACTCATAAGAAAAATTTTAGAATAGGGAGGTAGATTAATATGTTTCAAGGAAGGTTTACAGAAAGAGCTGAGAAAGCAATAATGCTTGCGCAGCAGGCTGCTGCCGAGCTTGGCCATAACTATGTTGGAACAGAGCACTTGCTTTTGGGACTTATAAGAGAAGGTGGCGGCATTGCAGCAAGGGTTTTACACAGTCAAGGTGTCACTGAAGAAAAGGTGATTGATGAAATTGAAGAACTGATTGGACGGGGTGACTATCAGCTTCCCCAGCCACCAACAGGTTTTACCCCGAGGACAAAAAGAGTATTTGAGATTGCCTTCATGGAAGCGCGAAGGCTTGGCAGCAGTTATATCAGTACAGAACATATACTACTTGCTATAATGAGAGAAGGTGAAAGTGTTGCTGTCAGGATTTTGATGGATCTTGGTGTTGACCCGCAGAGACTTTTTGAAGAGATCATGAAGCTTTTGAACGAGGATGCAAAAAATGTTGGTGGTGTATCTCCTCAGCAGCAGATCAATTTCCAAACACAGAACACTCCAACATTGAATCAGTTTAGCAGAGACCTTACCCAGCTTGCGCTCGAGGGCAAAATTGACCCTGTAATTGGCCGTGAAAAGGAGATAGAAAGAGTCATCCAGATTTTGTCAAGAAGAACAAAGAACAACCCGTGCTTGATTGGTGAGCCGGGTGTTGGTAAGACTGCTATTGTTGAAGGGCTTGCACAGAAGATTGTTGAAGGAAATGTTCCTGAACTTTTGAGGAATAAAAGGGTTGTGGCTTTAGACCTTTCTGCTATGGTTGCAGGGTCAAAGTTCAGAGGAGAGTTTGAAGAAAGGCTCAAAAAAGCTATGGAAGAGGTTCGAAAAGCAGGAAATGTAATTCTGTTTATTGATGAGATGCACACTATAATTGGTGCTGGTGCTGCAGAAGGTGCAATTGATGCGTCAAACATCTTAAAACCTGCTCTTGCACGCGGTGAGATACAGGTCATTGGTGCAACAACTCTTGATGAGTACAGAAAACACATAGAAAAGGACGCTGCACTGGAGCGAAGATTCCAGCCAATTTTGGTAGGTGAGCCAACACCTGAAGAGGCTATACAGATTTTAAAAGGGCTTAGAGACAAATACGAAGCTCATCATGGAGTAAAGATAACTGATGAGGCTATAAAAGCTGCTGTTGAGCTGTCTACGAAATATATTACAGATAGATACTTGCCGGACAAAGCAATTGACCTTATTGATGAGGCTGCATCAAGAGTGAGACTCAGAATGTACACTTTGCCACCGCATGTGAAGGAGTTTGAAGAGAAGATTGAAAAACTTGAGAAGGAAAAAGAAGAGGCTATAAGGCTTCAGGAGTATGAAAAAGCTGCAAAGATAAGAGATGAAATAATGAAGCTTCGTCAGGAACTTGAAAAGATCAAAAATTCATGGACAAATGACCAGCAAAAGACACAGCCAATTGTTACAGAAGATGACATTGCATACATTGTATCAAGCTGGACAGGAATTCCGGTAAATAAACTTACCGAAGATGAGTCTGAAAGACTTTTAAAGCTTGAAGAGGTTTTGCACAGACGAGTTGTTGGTCAGGATGAGGCTGTCAAAGCTGTTGCACGAGCTATAAGACGAGGAAGAGTTGGGCTCAAAGACCCGAAAAGACCAATTGGTTCATTTATCTTCCTTGGACCTACTGGTGTTGGTAAAACAGAGCTTGCACGGGCTTTGGCAGAGGCACTGTTTGGCACAGAAGATGCTATGATAAGAATCGATATGTCGGAGTATATGGAAAAGTTCAATGTGTCAAAGCTCATTGGTTCACCTCCAGGCTATGTTGGGTATGAAGAAGGTGGTCAGCTCACAGAAAAGGTTAGAAGAAGACCTTACTCTGTTGTGCTGTTTGACGAGATAGAAAAAGCGCACCCTGATGTTTTCAACCTGCTTTTGCAGATACTTGACGATGGAAGACTTACAGACTCTCAGGGAAGAACGGTAAGTTTTAGAAACACTGTTATTATCATGACATCTAACATAGGTGCAAACCTCATTACAAACCCTAAAAAGTTAGGATTTTCAACTTCGGAGGACGAAAAACAAAAGACATATGAGAGAATAAAAGAAAATGTCATGGCTGAGCTTAAGAAAACTTTCAGACCAGAGTTTTTGAACAGAATTGATGAGATAATAGTCTTCCATCCACTTGACGAAGAGGATGTTAAAAAGATTGTAGAGATAATGCTGAAAAACTTGCAGGAGAGAATAAAAGCAAGTGAGTATTATGCAGAGTTTACCCCAGCATTAATAGAAGCAATTGCCAAAAAAGGATTTGATCCTGTATTTGGTGCAAGACCACTAAAACGTGCAATTCAGACCATGGTGGAAGACAAGATTTCAGAGGCTATATTGGAAGGGAAGATAAAGCAGGGTGACGAGTTTATAGTGGACTTTGTTGATGAAAATACAGTAATAGTCAAAAAAGAAAAGACATCTACATCTTCATCTGAAAAGGCTCAATCACAGTAAAAATTAAGGCGGGAGCAGGACTTTTGGTCCCAGCTCCCGCTTTTTTTGTGATTTATACAACCTTCTTTGGCACCATTATCTTTCTGAGCTTTGCATATCGAGGAAGACCTCTTTCGTACTTGACTTCAACTTCACCTTCAATGAGCGGTTGGATATAATTTAGAGCATCTTCTTTTACATAGTTGCCATCATGTGAGATCCATGCAAGAGGAACAAGCTTTTCAGCGTTTGCAACCTTGTTCAGCTCAACAAGTTCTGTCGAACTTGAATAAGGATTGTCACTGTCGCGTTTTATTGCTACCATGTATCCACAAGCGCCTTCAACAGCGTACCTTACTGCCATGCGTCCCACCATGTACGCTTCTTCAACATCAGTTTTGGACATGATATGAGCAGCACTGCGCTGCAGTACGTTGAATTGAATTGATTTTACTCTTTTTTCCACTTCTTCACGGATGATGTTTTCTAAAACAAATGCTGCTCCGCCAAGCTGTACATGTCCAAACGCGTCTATTCCAAACTTGTGGCTCATATCAGCAATATATTTTCCTTCCTTGTCTTTTATACCCTCTGAAACCACAATGGTAATCTTACCTGTCTTTTTATGAATGTTTCTTACATCATCCAAAAACTTGTCAATTGAAAATGGAACTTCAGGAAGGTATATTAAATCTGGTGCCCCTATATCTTTAGACGCCAGTGCAGATGCTGCTGCAAGCCAGCCAGCGTTTCTTCCCATCACTTCAATTATAGTAACAATGTTTGTTGGGTACACCACTGCATCTCTTGCAATTTCCATTACGGATGTTGCAATGTACTTTGCAGCACTTCCAAAACCCGGGCAGTGGTCTGTCATCACAAGGTCGTTGTCGATTGTCTTTGGAATTCCGATTATGCAGATGTCATACCCAATCTTTTGCGCGTATCGTGTTAATTTATCAGCTGTATCCATTGAATCGTTTCCGCCTATATAGAAAAAGTAACGGATGTTGTGTGCCTCAAATACATTGAAAATCTTAATATAGTCCTTTTCATCATGTTCAAAAGGCTTGAGCTGATACCTGCAAGAACCTAAAGCAGATGATGGAGTTGTCTTTAAAAGTTTTAGCTCTTCAGGATCTTCCATTCTGAGGTCATAAAGCTCTTCGTCAATAAGACCGATGATTCCATTTTTAGCACCATAAATGGCACGGATCGGATGCTGTTTCATAGCTTCTTCAATAACACCCAAAAGCGATGCATTGATGACAGCAGTTGGTCCGCCTGATTGCGCAACCACGCAATTACCTTCTTTTGGCATTCAAAATCCCTCCCGTCTGTATTTTTAGTTTATTTCAATAGTTAAACATAGAAGCCATTACTCAACTTTGTTAAAGTTATCAATATTTTCAGGCGAGTCAACAATGATAGTCTTAAAATTATCATAAATAACAAAACCTGGCTTGGTTTTGGGTGGTTTTTTTACGTACTTTACAAATGTATAGTCAACCGGCACTTTTGTTGAATGCTTGGCTTTGCTAAAGTAGCTTGCAAGAAGTGCAGCTTCAATCAAGGTTGTCTGCGGGACTTCCTTGTTGTTTGTTCGAATTATAACATGAGAGCCGGGGATCTTTTGGGTGTGAAGCCAGATGTCATGGCTTGATGCAAATCTTAGAGTGAGAAAATCATTCTGCAGGTTGTTTCTGCCCACATATATATCAAATCCGTCTGAACTGATAAAATGGTGAGGTTTTGATTTTTGATTTTCTTTTTTCTTTTGCTGACCTGCATTTTCTGCCTGAGTTTTAATATAGCCTTCCTTTTCCAACTCTTCTTCAATACTCAAAAGGTCTTCTATCTCTTGGCTCTTTTCAAGCAGTGCTTCTAAACTTTGCAGAAACTCAAGTTCTCTCTCAATTTCGGCAATTTCAGCTTTTGCATATTCCTCGGCTTTTTTGAGCTTATTGTAAAGCTTATAATATCTCTCGGCATTTTGTTTTAGGTCTTTGTCTTTTTCAAGCGGAATTTTTATAGTAGACAAATCTTCACTGTAATAATCAATAACCTCAACAAAATCCTCATTTGTTTCTCTAAGCTGGTAAAGATTTGCTAAAATTAGGTCACCATATTTTTTGTAAACCTCAGCATTTTTAGCCTCTTGTATTTTTTGAATGTTGTGCTCATATTTTTGGCTCAGCTTCTTTATGTTTTGTTCTATAACCTTCTGAAGATATTGACGTTTCTCAATAAATACTGTATATTGTTCTTTTTTAAAATAGTATTCGTCTATACACAAATTTAAATTTGAAAAATGTTTTTTAGGAAAAGAAGAAAAACATTTCAGGTCAATAACGTAAAAATCAACTACATTTCCTTTTTCAGTATAGAGTGTTGGAAGTATCTCCCCTTTTTCGACTATACAATATAATAATTCTTTTAAAGAATCAAAAATCCTTTTAATTGTATCCGCATTTTCAAGACTTTTTTCAAAAACTTGTGCACGCAAGATAACTTCATTAGCAAATTGTTTACTAATTCCTGAAAGATTGTCGGTCAGTATATTTTCTGGACTTTTGTTTGAGGATTTAAAAAAAGAAGCAAATTCATCAAACGAAACTTCAATAGGATTTTTCTTTGTCAAAACTGGCGGCAAAGAATATTTAATTCCAGGTAGAATTGGTCTTGGTGAGTCTTCAAATGACAGCCTTTTTATCGCATCAATGATTTTGTAATTGGAATCTACCAGGAATATATTGCTGTGCCTTCCCATCATTTCGAATATGATATACTTTACTTCTGTGTCACCCAGTTCACTCTTTGTCTCAAACTCTATCTTCAAAATTCTTTCTAACCCTTCCTGATAAATTCCGATAAGCCTTGCTCCAAGCAAGTTCTTGCGCAAGATCATGCAGAAATTTGGAGCAACTTCTGGGTTTTTCTTTTGTCTTTCTGTGATGTACATCCTTGGGAGAGAAGGATTTGCAGAGATAATGAGTTTTTTTGTTTTGCCGAGCTTGTAAATATAAAGGTTTACTTCAAACTGATTTGGCTGATATATTCTTTCAACTTTACCATCTACAAGCTCCGAAATTAATTCTTTTTTAAGGGCACTTAGAACAACTCCGTCAAATGGCATCTTTTAGCTTCCCCCATTGTTGTAAATATTGCTTTGCTCAAAAATTTGGTTTTTGTCTTCTGCTGATTTGAGAGCAAACAAAAATCCCAAAAACAGCCAGAAATATGTTGTCATCATTGGAACTTCAAAGATGTTTTCAACGATATTGTGCAGCAAGACTGTTGCAAGACCAATGAGCACTCCACATGCTATATTCTTCAGTTCTTTTGAGCGCAGATGTTTTACAGTTCTTGCAGCAAGCAAAAGCCCTACTATAAACACCAAAATCATAATACCTACTCCAATGATTCCCATTTCAACAGCACTTTTAAGATAAAAATTATCCACGTAAAACGCATTGGCTATATTTCTCTTTGCAACCGCACCGCCAAATCTTCCAAACCCAACCCCAAAGAGGGGATGCTGTGTCAAAATTTCGTACGCTTTTGTCCAGCGGGCAATTCTGCCTGCCCTTGCGCTGCTTTGGGCATATTCGGAACTTAGCATATAAAGTATTCTCATTACAATTGAAGGTGCTAAAATAGGGACTGATACAAAGATGGCAAAGAGAACACCCAAAACTTTTTTGTCTATGAAAAAACCAAAAAGAAGCATTGAAAACAGAAATGCAAGCCATGCTCCTCTTGAAAATGTAAACCCAAGGCAGGCAATCATTGAAATCAACACAGCCGAATAATAAATTCTCTTTTTAATATTTTTCTCATAAAGCACATAGGGAAGTACAAACGGGATTGACATTGCCAAAAGACTTCCAAGGACATTTGGGCTTCCTATAATTGAAAATACCCTTGTTCTTATATATGTCTCTCTACTACTATCAATCCAACTTGAGGGTATTTCAACACCAATAATATACTGGTATATGCCATAGATGGATATTAAGAACATCATCAGGATAAATATTGTAATAATCCTTTCAAACTGCTTTGCATCTTTTAAAAGCCACAGTCCGACAAAGAACCATAAGGCATACTCTGCGTATACTCTAAACCCTTCTATTGCTATTCTCAAATCAGGAGAATTTTTAAGCAACAAAAATACACAAACAAGTAAAAAGATCAGAATGTATACATCTAAAGGAGAAAGTCTTAAGCTTGATTGATTTTTTATAATTGAGTTTAATAAGAACGCAAAGACAATTATCAAAAATAGCGCTTCATCCCATACAGAAGCAAAACCGCTTAAAATAGAAAGTTTTCTGAAAAGAAAATCCACAAAAGCGTAAAGTACAACACCCCACAACAGTTTTGAAGGATCTTCTGCTATTGCTAGCACAAGCAAAAACAGGCCAAACGCAAGTATGCCAAATTTTGCAGAGAACAAGCTGCTTACAACTCCCAATAAAAATACCAAAAAAGAGGTAATATATAAACTTTTCTTTTCAACCATTCTATTTCACCTTTCACAATCTATTTTTCAGGCTAAAATATCTCTAAGAAATTTGATAATTATACTATCTTTTGAAAATTTCCTCTTGGCATCTTGAATGCAGAAGAAATTTAGCAGTAGCAAGATGACCCACAACAATAGACTTTTTATTGAGAGCCCACCTTTTACAATTTTTCCAGCTATAAAGCCAGTGTAAAAGATAAAAGCGTAAAAAATACAAAAAAAGGCAGGTTTTTCTGTCATAAATCTTGTCTGCTGTCTGGCAACACAAACCAAAAAACTATGTGTCCACAAACTTTTTGAGGATAGCAGTACCCGATTTATGCCCTTTATAATTTTGCTATAAAAATTCGAGAGAGCCCTTAAAAAAATAGATTGTTGTATGTAATCTTCTTTTGGCTTTTTTCTGACAAGTTCAAAAACTGCTGAGTATCTTGAAAAATAAAATAGCTTGGAGACAAGCTCATATATTCTGCTCTCCTTTAGATATCTTGCTAGTAGCAAAGCTAATTTATAAGAATAACTTTCTTTAATCATATTTCCACCAGCCTTATTCTTTTACAATTTTCACTCCAGTTACAACTCCAACAAGTTCTGTTGTTCTTGTTTTTACATAAAATGTTTTTCCAACTCTGACTGTTTGCTTGTCAAGCTTTATAGTTGCACCTTGTAAACTTACGTATCCATAAATAGTAAGATAGATATCTTTTTTGTATGGGTGGGTTGCAACAATAACTTTGCCGTCTGATGATGTTCTTTCATATATTCCATCTTTTATTTGAATGTCCTGAATGTATGATTTTGTCAAAGTATCGCCGGTTACCAGAAAATCATTTTTGTGAAGAGACTGAGCCATAACAGGGTCAGCAAGAGGAATTTTTACATTGATGATCGCTTCACCGGGCTTGATTTCCACAAACTCATTTTCTGCTGTATTGTCTGACGATTTTGCATGGGATGAAATTTTGGCAAACCCTACCCATGCAATTGCTACAATTAGCACTATCAAAATGAGGTCAACAATGTTAATGATACCAAATAGTCTTCCCTTTTGGTCCACTATTTTCATGTTTGTTTCTCCCTCCACAACAATAGTTTATCAAGACCATAGTATTACAAATTGTTGAGCTTGGTCAAGAGATTTTAGAATTTTTTGTTGACTGAGCTACCAGAAATATTGTATCTTAAGATTTGTAAAAAGAGTTTCAAAAAAATTACTGAGGGACTGAGAGAGTATGATAGATATAATTTGTTTTTCAACCACGCCGTGGGATCCTATACCAACACGTAAGCAGCAGATAATGAAAAGAATGCCACAAAACTGTAGAATATTTTATTTAGACCCACCTGTGACCCTGATAGGTCCATTAAAAGATCCAAGTTTAAGACCTTACCTCACAAGATTTAGAAAGTCTCCAAAAAGAATAAAAGAAAACCTTTTTGTATTTGCTCTACCACCAATTATTCCTTTTTATAACAAAAAAAGAGCTATAAACAAGTTCAATCAAAAAATGATAGCAAATTTTGTAAAAGAAATTATCTATCAAAACTTTAATTTAAAATCTCCTATAATATGGACTTACATGCCAAACACGGTTGATCTTCTTGAACATCTTTCTTACAGTTTTTTAGTTTACGACTGTATAGACAAACATTCAGAGTTTCAAGGCTTTATTGACAAAACTTTAGTTGAGCGCATGGAAGATGAGCTTGCTCAAAAAAGCAGTGTAGTTTTCACAACAACGCAAGGACTTTATAATAAACTAAAACCATTAAATCCTCACACATATCTTGTGCCAAATGGGGCTGAGTTTGAACATTTTAACAGAGCTTCAAATAAATTACCTGTACCCGATGAGATGAAGAATATTCCCCATCCTATTTTTGGTTTTGTAGGTGTTATCCATACATGGATTGATACTCAGCTTATAGAATATTTAGCAAAAGAAAAAAATGAATGGTCATTTGTTTTGATAGGACCTGTAGGCGCTGGTGTGAACATTGACAACTTAAAAAAACTAAAGAATATCTATTTGCTCGGAAGGGTTGAGCACCGGGATCTTCCTCAGTATGTTTCTCAATTTGATGTGTGCTTGAATTTATTCAGAACAAACAAGCTATCAGAGAATGTAAGTCCGCTAAAGTTTTATGAATATCTGGCAACCGGGAAACCAATTGTTTCAACTTTTATGCTTCAAGTAGAGGAATTTTCTGATGTTGTGTATATTGGCAAAAACTATGAAGATGTGCTTGCAAAGTGCATTCAAGCTCTGCAGGAGGCACAATGTCCTAATATTGAAAAGATAGAAAAAAGAATAGAGTATGCAAAGCAAACCTCCTGGGATAGCAGAGTAGCTCAAATTATTGATATACTAAAGAGGGAAGGGATAAACATTGAATAGCGTATGTGTAATTGGACTTGGATATGTTGGTCTTCCACTTGCTCTTTCGTTTGCAATGAAGGGTTATAAAGTCTTTGGTGTTGATAGCAATGAAAAATTGATAGGGGAACTAAAAAATGGAGAGACTCACCATTTAGAAAGTTACAATGGGAAGACTATACAGGAGATTTTAAAGGAGCAGCTTGAAAATGGGAACTTTATTCCCACGGTAGATTACAAGCAGGCACTTAAAAATGTAGATGATGTAATAGTCACGGTTCCAATACCTGTTTATGGAGGGAAACCTTACTTTGATTATCTTATTTCATGTGCAAAAGAGATAAGCAAAAATTTGAGAAAAAATCAGTTAATACTTTTGCGCTCAACTGTTGTTCCGGGTACAACAAGAAACATATTTCTCCCAATATTAGAAGAGAATGGCTTGAGGTGCGGAAAGGATTTTTATTTAGCCTATGCCTCAGAAAGGATTGCAGAGGGAAAAGCTTTTGAAGAGTTTGAAAATATGCCTACTGCTTTGGCAGGATTTTGTGAAAATAGCGTAAGAAGAGCTGTTGATTTGATTAAGGTGATTTGTAAGGAAGAGATAATTGTTGCATCGTCGTTTGAAGTTGTTGAGACAGCAAAGGTGATAGAGAATCTGCAAAGGGATATAAATATTGCGATGGTAAACGAGTTTGAGAGATTTACAAAGGCTATGAACCTTGATATATTTGAGGTAATAAAAGTTGCAAATACTCACAAAAGGGTAAATCTCTTGTATCCTGGACCTGGGGTTGGAGGATTTTGCATCCCTAATGCATTTTATTACTTAGATGCAAAGGCACAGGAGCTGGGAGTTGAGCTTAAGCTTTCTAAAACGGCAAGAATGTTCAACGAAGGTATTCCTTATTATATCTCTGACCTTGTTATGAAAACTATTGAAAAACACAAATGTTCAAAAAAGGTTGCAGTGCTTGGCATTGCGATGAAAGATTATTCTTCTGACGACAGGCTCAGCCCAGCTATTGAAATAATTAAAATCTTGAAAGACCGAGGTATTGAAGTAAGAGCATTTGACCCTGCAGTGAAGACTGAATATGATTTTAAGGTAAGCACTTTACAAGATGCTTTGAAAGATGTACAGCTTGTTTTGATTTTGGCAAAGCAGCATGGGATAGAGTTTGAAGAAATTTTTGAGTACATTCCTCCTTCTGAGACAATTATTATTGATACACGAAATGTGTTTTCTTACAATGATGCAAAAGAAAAAGGATTTGTGCTTGAAAAGATATAAAGAAAAAAGAGGTCACGGCAACTTGCCACGACCTCTTTTTTTGGATATAGACCTTCAAAATAAAATTTGGGGGGTTTTGCAGATATGATTATATAAAAATTTTTGCAAAAAAACAATATTGTCTTGTGATTAATATAAACCTATGCTATAATATTGTCGGCTTTGTAAAAAAAGCAGAGTCGGAAATCTTCGGTGGAAGGCATAAAAAGCCTTCTTATTATCCGGCTTGAAGAAAAACCGAATTGAGGAGGTAAGAAAAATGCCAGTTTTAACTATGAAACAGCTTCTTGAAGCAGGTGTGCATTTTGGTCATCAGACACGCAGATGGAATCCCAAGATGGCTGAGTATATCTTTACTGAAAGAAATGGGATTTATATTATTGACCTTCAGAAGACAGTAAAGAAAATGGACGAAGCTTATGAGTTTGTAAAGTCTCAGGTAGCAGAGGGCAAGATTGTCCTATTTGTTGGAACAAAAAAGCAAGCTCAAGAGACAATCAAAGAAGAAGCAGAAAGATGCGGAATGTTTTACATCAATCAACGATGGCTTGGAGGACTTTTAACAAACTTCAGAACAATAAAGACAAGAATAGAAAGGTTAAAAGAGCTTCAGCGAATGGAAGAAGATGGAACATTTGATGTTTTGCCCAAGAAAGAAGTAAATCTCTTGAGGAAAGAAAAAGAAAGACTTTTGAAGTATCTTGGTGGTATTCAGAACATGCCACGCATTCCTGACATCTTGTACATTGTTGACCCACGAAAAGAAAGAAATGCTGTGCTTGAGGCAAGAAAGCTTGGGATTCCAATAGTTGCGATTGTCGATACAAACTGCGACCCTGACGAGATTGACTATGTAATTCCTGGAAATGATGATGCAATTCGTGCTGTAAAGCTCATCACATCTAAAATTGCAGATGCTGTGATTGAGGGAAGAGAGGGTGAGCAGTTTACACCTGCTAATACTTCATCTCAAGAGGCTGATAAAGCGTCTGAACAGGTAGAGATAACAGTTGATGATGGCATAGATGAAGAATAATATGTTTTTTATCAAACAATTGTAGGAGGGATTTTTCATGATTACTGCTGAAATGGTGAAGGAGCTCAGAGAAAAAACAGGTGCTGGTATGATGGACTGCAAAAAGGCTTTAGAAGATGCAGGCGGCGATATGGACAAGGCAATAGAACTTTTGAGAGAAAGAGGACTTGCAAAGGCTGCAAAGAAGGCTTCACGTGTTGCAGCAGAAGGTATTGTTGAAAGCTATATCCATGGAAATGGTAGAATTGGTGTTTTGGTAGAGATAAATTGCGAGACAGACTTTGTTGCAAGAAATGAGGAGTTTAGACAATTTGCAAAGGATATTGCTATGCAGATTGCAGCAGCAAATCCAAAATATGTTTCAAGAGAAGAGGTGCCTGCGGAGGTAATTGAAAAAGAAAAGGCAATTTTAAGACAGCAGGCTTTGAATGAAGGAAAGCCAGAAAATGTTGTTGACAGAATTGTTGAGGGTAGGCTTGAAAAGTTCTTTGAAGAGGTTTGCTTGCTTGAGCAGCCTTGGATTAAAAACCCTGATATGAAGATAAAAGACTTGCTCACAGAAAAAATTGCAAAAATTGGAGAAAATATTGTTATAAGAAGATTTGCAAGATTTGAAAGAGGAGAAGGAATTGAAAAGGCTGCTTCATGCTAAAATTTTAAATATGGCATTGGAAGGGAACACTATTTTATTGAAAAGTGGTGTTCCCTTTTTTTGAGCAAAAACTCTTGATATGCGGGTATCTTTGTTTGTAAAATATTATCGTAAAGAAGGAGAAGATAAAAATGGTTAAGCCAAAGTACAAAAGGGTAATATTAAAATTAAGTGGTGAAGCTTTGGGCGGTGAAAAGGGTTTTGGAATTGACTGGCAGGTTGTTGAAACCATCTGTGAAGAGATTGAAAAAGTAAGGGAGCTTGGAGTGGAAGTTGCTATTGTGGTTGGTGGCGGCAACTTCTTCAGAGGAAGAAGTGCTGAACACATAGACAGGGCAACAGCAGACTATATGGGAATGCTTGCAACTGTTATTAATTCACTTGCACTTCAGAGCGTTCTTGAAAAAAGAGGCATTCCGACAAGAGTCCAGAGCGCAATCGAGATGAGACAGATTGCAGAACCGTACATCCGACGCAGGGCAATTCGCCACTTGGAAAAAGGCAGGGTTGTGATTTTCGCATGTGGCACAGGCAATCCTTTCTTCTCAACAGATACTGCAGCAGCTTTGCGTGCTGCTGAGATTGACGCAGAGGCAATACTTCTTGCAAAAAAAGTAGATGGTGTCTATGACAGTGACCCGAAGAAAAATCCAAATGCTAAAAAGTATGACTTTATAACTTACTTAGATGTCATCAATCAACGGCTTGAGGTTATGGACTCAACAGCAACATCTATGTGCATGGACAATGAAATTCCTATTTTGGTGTTTGAGCTTGCAAAAGGAAATATTCTCAAGGCTGTTATGGGCGAGAACATAGGAACAATTGTAAATGTAAAGGAGGCAAAGTAAAATGGCAGAACCTATTCAGGTTGCAGAGGAGAAGATGAAAAAGGCAATAGAGACGTTAAAAGAGGAGTTTGCCACAGTCAGAGCAGGAAGAGCAAATCCTCATATTCTGGACAAGGTGATGGTTGACTATTATGGCGTTCCAACTCCAATTCCCCAGGTTGCAAGCATAACCGTTCCCGAAGCGAGAATGATTGTTATCCAGCCATGGGAAGCAAGAATGCTCAAAGAAATTGAAAAAGCCATTCAAAAATCTGACCTTGGAGTAAATCCAACAAATGATGGGAAGGTTATAAGACTTATTTTCCCTGAACTCACAGAAGAAAGAAGAAAAGAGCTTGTAAAACAGGTCAAAAAGATGGCTGAAGATGCAAAGGTGGCAATCAGGAACATAAGAAGAGAGGCGCTTGATGAGTACAAAAAAATGAAAAAGAACAATGAGATTACAGAAGATGACCTCAAAGATGCCGAAGAGGATGTCCAAAAACTTCACGACAAATACATAGAGCAAATTGAGAAACTTTTGAGTGCAAAGGAAAAGGAGATTATGGAAGTATAGAGTTTTAGCGACGATAGTAAAAATTTTGAAGGGTTTGGCGGGGCAGCAACCCCGTTATTTTTTTAATCATATAAATAAAATGGGGAGTATGGAGTAGAATGTTAGGATTTTTAAAAAAAGAAAAAGTAAAAATAGAAAAAGAAAAGATGCCACAGCACATTGCAATTATTATGGATGGAAATGGAAGATGGGCAAAAAAAAGAGGTCTTCCACGCTCGGCGGGGCACAGGTTTGGTGCGCAGAAGCTAAAAGAGATAGTCCTTTTTGCTGATGAAATAGGATTAAAATACCTTACAGTTTACGCCTATTCGACAGAAAACTGGAAAAGGCCTAAAGATGAAGTTGAAAATCTTATGAATCTTTTGAGAGAATTCTTTGATACAGAGATAGAAAACCTCATAAACAAGACCCAGATAAGAATCAGGGTTATAGGGGATATTTCAAAGCTTGATAAAGATATTCAAGAGAGAATTGTAAGTGCTGAAGAAAGAACCAAAGACAAACGTGGACTTTGTGTTGTTATAGCCCTCAATTATGGTGGAAGACAGGAAATAATAAATGCGGTAAAAAATTTGGCTTTGGACATAAAGAGTGGTAAAATTGATATCGAAGATGTTGATGAGGACCTCTTTAAAAAATACCTTTACACAAAGGATATCCCTGACCCTGACCTTTTGATAAGACCAAGCGGAGAGATGAGGGTTTCAAACTTTCTTTTGTGGCAGATATCATATACAGAATTTTGGTTTTCAAATGTCCTGTGGCCAGACTTCAAAAAGGAGCATCTATTAAAGGCTATCGAAGATTATCAAAAAAGAGACAGAAGATTTGGAGGAGTTAAATAGCCTTTTTGGAGGAAATAGGATGAAACAGAGAATAATAACTGCTATCTGGGGAATAGCGTTGGTAGCTTTGGCAAATTTTCTTGGTGGTATTTGGCTTAAAATTTTTGGTGCTCTTGTTGCAGCAGCTGCTTTATATGAATTTTTCAATTTGTTTAAGATAGAAAGATATATGCTATATTTGAGCATAACATTGAGCTGCATTTTTGTTCTCAGCGATGTTAATATTGGTAACAAAATGTTCGTTTTATTTATACTTCTTTTTCTCCTTGCCTTCATAGAAAGCTTTAAAAACAGGATAGCTTCACAAAGCATAATTTATGTGGCGTTCTCTTTCATTTATATAGTTTTTCCCATTTTGTTTTTAGTGCTTTTAGGCGAATTTAGAAATGGGAAAAAGCTAATATGGCTTCCTTATCTTGTATGCTGGCTTTCAGATACTTTTGCGTATTTTGCTGGTCTTGCACTTGGCAAAAGGAGAATATGGAGTAATATAAGTCCTAAGAAAAGTTTAGAAGGTTTTTTTGGAGCAATAGTTGGAGGTGTGCTTGCTGTTTGGTTTTATCAGTTTGGACTTTCTGCCAAGAATTTTGATTTATCAATCCTGCTTATAAGCACAGCAGAAGGTATGATGCTATCTATAGTTGCACACACAGGCGATTTGTTTGCTTCAATGCTAAAAAGACAGCAGCAGAAAAAGGATTTTGGCTCTATTTTACCAGGTCACGGTGGTGTGCTTGACAGGTTTGATAGCTTAATTATGGTCACACCAATAATCTATTTTCTTGCAAAATTTGGGCTATTTTAATTATTGCTTTTAAAGGGGCGAAGTAAATGACAAAAAAGATATGCATCTTAGGGTCAACCGGGTCCATAGGTGTTCAGACAATAGATGTTGCAAAAAAACTTGGAATTAGAGTTGTGGGTCTTTCAGCGAACAAAAATGTAGATCTTTTGATTAAGCAAGCAAGAGAGCTTAACCCTGACATTTTATGTATTGTAGATGAAAAGTACTATACTGTATTAAAAGAAAATTTTCCTGATAAGATAGTTGTAGCAGGTCAGGAAGGACTAACTAATGTTGCAACATATCCAGCAGCAGATTTGATTGTAAATGCTCTTGTTGGTATATCTGGGTTGGTGCCAACAGTTGAGGCTATTTTGGCAGGTAAAAGAGTTGCTCTTGCCAACAAAGAGACCCTTGTGACAGGTGGAAAGATTATAAAAAGGATTCTTTCCCAAAAACAAGCAAAAGATTCTCTCCCTCTTCTTATTCCTGTTGATTCAGAGCACAGTGCTATTTTTCAGTGCCTTGTAGGTGAAGACAAAAAAAATGTAAAAAAGATAATTCTCACAGCATCGGGAGGACCTTTCAGAGGGAAAAAACTCAAAGACTTGCAAAATGTCAGTGTAGAAGATGTGCTGAAGCATCCTACATGGAACATGGGCAAAAAAATCACAGTTGACTCTGCAACGCTTATAAACAAAGGATTTGAAGTGATAGAAGCCATGTTTTTCTTTGATAAAAGATGTGATGAGATTGATGTTGTTATACATCCTCAGAGTATTATTCATTCAATGGTTGAATTTGTTGATGGAGCTATAAAAGCACAGCTATCTTATCCTGATATGCGTCTTCCGATTGAGTATGCGCTTACTTTTCCCGAAAGAGGCAGGGAAGTAGCTATGCCACTTGACCTTGCAAAGATAAAAAACCTTACATTTGAAGAGCCTGATTTTGATACATTCTTTTTGCTCAAAATTGCATATGAGTGTGCAAAAAAAGGAGAAAGTTACCCGATTGTGCTCAATGCTGCCAATGAAGAGGCTGTAAAACATTTCTTGGAAGGGAAAATTGGCTTTGTTGATATTATGAACTATGTGGCTAAAATTATTGAAAGTCATAGGGGGCAAAAAGTGGAATCCATTCAGGACATTTTGGAAATCGACGCAGAGGCAAGGCAGAAGTTTAAAAATCTTGTGGAAGGTGAGAAAAGCTAATGAATCTTATACTGGCTTTAATTGTGCTGACAATAGTGATACTTGTTCATGAATTTGGACATTTTATTGTATGTAAACTTTCAGGTGTACTTGTTGAAGAGTTTGCCATTGGTTTTGGTCCCAAACTTTTTAGCATAAAAGGAAAAGAGACAGAGTATTCTGTGAGAGCTTTTTTAATAGGAGGGTATGTAAAGCCTCTTGGTGAAGATAAGGATATTGACCACCCACGAGCACTCAATAACGCAAAGGTTCACAAAAGAATTTTGATGGTTTTGATGGGACCTGTTATGAACTTTGTTCTTGCCATAATAATCATGATGGGGATTGGTTATTTTATTGGTTTTGGGACCAACACCATTGGTAGGGTGGAGCCAAACATGCCTGCATATGAGGCTGGGATAAGAAGTGGTGACAGGATTGTTGCGCTTGACAAAAATAGAGTTTATGTCTGGGACCAGGTAAGCTTTTATTTGGCTGTTCACAATATGCTCTACAAAGACAGAGAAGTAGAGATAAAGGTTTTAAGAAATGGTAAACAATATATTTTCAGGGTTATGCCAAAGTATGATCCGAATACAAAAACAAAAAGAATAGGCGTTTCATCAAAGATATCACGTAAAAATTTATTTGATAGCATCTATTATGGACTATTTGGGACATATGCAGAGATAAAAGAGACCATATATAGTGTTGTGCTGATGATAACAGGAAGGGTATCGGCATCTGAGATTATGGGACCTGTTGGTATGGTAAAGACAATTGGCGAGGCTGCAAATGCCGGATTTAAACAGAGCGTGCTGAGTGGGCTTTTGAATATTCTGTGGCTTATGCAGTTAATTTCAGTAAACTTGGGTGTTATAAATCTCATTCCATTTCCTGCTTTAGATGGCAGCAGGCTCGTGTTTTATTTGTACGAAGCTGTGGCAAAAAAACCTTTTAATAGAGAAAAAGAAGCACTGATTCACACAATTGGTTTTGTACTTCTTCTGTTTTTGCTTGTAATTGTTACCTTCAATGACATAAAAAATATTATAATGCCTGGAAGGTGAAGTTATTGACAAAAAAGGTTAGAATAGGGAATATCTATATCGGTGGCGGGGAAGATATTAAAATTCAGTCAATGACAAACACAAAGACAAAGGATGTTGAAGCTACAGTTGAGCAGATACTCAGGCTTGAGAGTTTAGGCTGTGAGATTATAAGGGTTGCTGTTCCTGATTTAGATAGTGCTAAGGCCATAAGTAAGATAAAGTCAAGAATCCACATTCCACTTGTTGCTGACATTCATTTTGACTACAAGCTTGCGCTTGAAGCTATATACAATGGCGCTGACAAGATTAGAATAAATCCTGGGAACATTGGAGATGAAAGAAAAGTTCAGGAAATAGCAAAAGAGGCCAAAAGATATGGATTGCCATCAGAGTTGGGGCAAACTCTGGGTCACTGCCCAAAGATATTTTACAGAAATATAAATCTCCATCTCCAGATGCGATAGTTGAAGCTGCCATTTATCAGGTAAAACTTCTTGAAAGATTTGGGTTTGACAATATTGTTGTATCTGTAAAATCTTCAGATGTTTTAACTACAATTAAGAGCTATGAAATATTCTCCCAAAAACTTAGCTATCCTCTTCATGTTGGTCTTACCGAAGCAGGGACTTTTGTTGCAGGTACTGTGAAGTCCAGTATTGCAATTGGCTATCTTCTCTTGAGGGGAATTGGTGATACAATAAGGGTTTCTCTTACCGATGAGCCAGAGAAAGAGGTTATTGTGGCAAAGGAGATTTTAAAAAGTTTAAAACTCAGAAAAGGTGTGAAGATAGTATCATGTCCCACCTGTGCAAGATGTAATGTTGATCTTTTAAAGATTGCAGATGATGTTGAAAAAAGAATACAAAATTTGGACTTGGACATTTCGGTTGCGATAATGGGCTGTGCAGTAAACGGCCCTGGTGAGGCAAAAGAAGCTGATGTAGGTGTGGCATGTGGAGTTGGTGAAGGACTTCTGTTTAAGAAAGGCAAGATTATAAGGAAAGTGAAAGAGAATGAGATTGTGGATGAGCTTGTAAAGGAAATCTATTCTCTTTCTTAATTTTTTGATGAGGTGAAAATATGTGTAAGAAGGTGGTTTGTCTTATTCCTGCTTACAACGAAGAAAAGAGAATAGGTGCTGTGCTTAGTGTTGTAAAGAAATGTAGTCTTGTAGATGAGATTTTTGTAATTGACGATGGTTCGGAAGACAAAACAGCTGAAGTAGCAGCAAAAAATGGTGTGAGTGTCTTAAGACTTGAAAAAAACAGGGGAAAGAGCTATGCTATTTTTTACGGTGTGGAGAATACAGAGGGAGATATAATATTGATGCTTGATGCAGACCTTGTAAATCTCAAGGTTGAAGATGTTGAAAATTTAATTAGACCTTTGATTGAAGACAGAGCTGACATGACAATTGGAATTTTTTCTGACGGCAGGTTTTCCACCGACCTTGCCCAGAAGATTTCGCCTTTTTTGTCAGGCCAGAGAGGGATAAAAAGATGGGTTTTTGAAAAAATTTTAGAGTCGCGCGAGGATATAAAAGATTTGGGGTATGCAATAGAGATTATTTTAACTGAGTATGCCAAAAAGTTTAACTTAAGAGTATTGACAGTACCACTGCCAAAGGTTTCGCATGTGATGAAGGAAGAGAAGCTTGGGTTTATAAAAGGTGCTCAGCACAGGATGAAGATGTATTCAGATATAATAAAAGGTTATGTTAATCTCAAAAAAAGTAGGGATGGGCAATGAGTGAGGCTCTATTTTTGCCAGTAAAACCTGTCAAGATTGAGTTTGACAAATCAAGTATGGATCTTAAGGTTTATGTTGAGAGCCTTGATAACCTGAAAGATATTGACCTCATTGAAATTGAGCAAAGATTCAAGTCTCTTTTAGAAAGTTGCAGGGATGTTGAGATAAAACTTTTCAAAAGCAGAAACCTGGCGTTGGACGAACTTTTGAAAAAATATAGGTGGTTTTTGTTTTATAAAATTTCAAAAAAATGTAACGGTCTTAGCCATTTTTTGAGAGAATGCGAGATTGTGCAAAGTTCAAGCGGCTTAGATTTTTTGGTTCCAAATGGTATCAGAGATATTCTTTTTGAAAGAAAAGTAGATGTGCTTGTAAAGCAAATACTGTCTGAAGAGTTTGGAATAGTATGCGACGTGGATTTTAAGATTAAAGACTTTTTTATCCAGTTTGATACAAACCAAGAAGTAGAAAAATATCTCAGACTTAGCGAGGAAAAGGAAGAAGAAACTGAAAAAATTACAATTGAAAAAAGTGAGGTTGAGACAGACCCAACCATTATATTTGGCAAAAAGATAGATGAAAAGAAAGAAGTAACTCCTATTTCTTTTGTCAAAGTTGGCACTGATTGCGTGATCGAAGGTGAAATTTTTAATCTTGAGATAAAAGAGACTAAAAACAAGAATGTGCTCGTATACAAGCTTTACATCACGGACTATTTAAATTCAACCTTTGTAAAAATTGTTGCTAAGAAAGATAAAATTCCTACTTCAATTTCTATTGGAGATTATGTTAAGGTTGAAGGCAGAGTGGAATTTGACGATTTTGAAAAAGCGGTTGTGGTGAATGCTAAAAACATAAACAAAAGTCAAAAACCTCAGCGACTTGATACAAGCGATAACAAGAGAGTAGAACTTCATGCTCACACCAAAATGTCTGCTATGGATGCTGTGTGCTCTGCAGAGGAGATTATAAAATTGGCAGCTTCAATGGGACACAAAGCAGTTGCAATAACAGACCATGGAGTTGTTCAGGCGTTTCCGGAAGCACAGGAAGCAAGCAAAAGCTATAATATCAAAGTCATCTATGGGATGGAGTGCTATCTTATTGATGATGGCGCGCCAGTTGTTTACAATCCTAAGGAAGGACAAGGATTTGACTCTACCTTTGTGGTTGTTGACATTGAAACAACAGGGTTTGACAGTCAAAGAGATAGAATAATAGAAATTGGTGCTGTGAAGATAGAAAATGGTCAAATAACAGAGAGATTTTCTACATTTGTTGACCCCGAAGGCAAAATCCCTGTCAGGATATCAGAGCTAACAGGCATATACCAAGATATGGTTGATAAAGCCCCAAAGCTGAGTGATGCCATTTTGGAATTTGAAAGATTTGCAAGTGGTAGTGTTCTTGTTGCGCATAACGCTCAGTTTGATATTGGATTTTTGAAAAAGGCGTATCAGGAATGTGGAATTATATTCGACTATACATATATAGATACACTGGAGCTTTCAAGAAGGCTTTTGACAGATCTGTCTTCTCATAAGTTAAACAAAGTTGCAGAGTTTTTAAATGTAGAGCTAAGACACCATCACAGAGCTGACTCTGATGCAGAGACAACAGCTAATATCTTTATATCACTTGTGGAAAGATTAAAAGCAAGAGGATACAAATGGTTAAAAGAGCTTAATTCAATTGAGTCAAACGCAAAAGCAGACCTCAAATCTCACAGCTATCATGCAACTATACTTGTAAAGAACCAGCAAGGCTTAAAAAATCTTTACAAACTGGTATCATATTCCCATTTAGAATACTTCTACAAAAGACCAAGGATACCTAAGAGTCTTTTAATACAATTGAGAGATGGACTTCTGATAGGAAGCGCATGTGAGTCTGGTGAAATTTTCAGGGCATTTTTGGAAGGGAAAAGTGAGGAAGAGATAGAGAAGATAGCAGCATTTTATGATTTTCTTGAGATAATGCCGGTTGAGAATAATTCTTTTTTAATTAGAGAAGGATACTTAAAAGATGAAGAAAGCCTAAGAGAGATTAATAAAAAGATTTATCAGCTTGGCAAGAAACTTGGCAAGCTTGTTGTTGCAACATCTGATGCGCACTATTGTCATCCACACCAGAGAGTGTTGCGCCAGATTTTAAAACATAACCAAGGGTACGATGATGTTGAAAATGATCCGCAGCTTTATTTCAGGACAACAGATGAGATGCTCAAAGAATTTGAATATCTGGGCAGAGATGCTTGTTATGAAGTTGTTGTAGAAAATACCAATAAGATTGCCGATATGATAGAAGATGTAAAACCAATACCCGATGAGACTTTCCCACCCAAGATTGAGGGCGCTGAGGAAGAAATATACAACATGACAATGAAGAAAGCTCACGAAATATATGGAGACCCTCTTCCGGAAATTGTAAGAGCACGGCTTGAAAAGGAACTGAATTCGATAATCAAGAATGGTTTTGCAGTGATGTATTTGATTGCCCAAAAACTTGTATCTAAATCTTTGTCAGACGGTTATCTTGTTGGTTCGCGAGGGTCTGTTGGTTCTTCTCTTGTTGCAACAATGTGTGGGATAACAGAAGTAAATCCTCTGCCTCCGCATTATGTTTGTCCAAATTGCAAATATTCTGAGTTTATAACAGATGGTTCTGTTGGATGTGGTTATGATTTAGAAGACAAAAACTGTCCACGCTGTGGAGAAAAACTTAGAAAAGATGGGCATGATATACCGTTTGAGACCTTCTTAGGATTTGATGGTGATAAAGAACCAGATATTGACCTTAACTTTTCTGGTGATTACCAGCCAATTGCACACAAGTTTACAGAGGAGCTGTTTGGACAAGGCTATGTTTTCAGAGCAGGTACAATCTCAACAGTTGCTGAAAAGACTGCGCACGGGTTTGTAACAAAATATGCTGAGGAAAAGGGTTTGAGTCTTCATCCAGCAGAGATTTTGAGACTTTCTCAAGGTTGCACAGGGGTAAAAAGAACAACAGGCCAGCATCCCGGCGGGCTTATGATTGTTCCAAGAGACAGAGAGATATTTGATTTTACACCAATCCAGCATCCAGCAGATAGCGAGGACAAAAGTGTTATCACAACGCATTTTGATTACCATGCTATCTCAGGAAGGCTTTTGAAACTTGATATTCTTGGACACGACGACCCGACTGTCATACGAATGCTTCAGGACTTGACGGGAGTTGACCCGCGTTCAATTCCTCTTGATGACAAAGATACGATGTCAATTTTTACAAGCACAGAAGCTCTTGGAATTTCTCCTGAGGACATAGATTGTGAAGTAGGGACTTTTGGTATACCTGAGTTTGGGACAAGGTTTGTAAGACAGATGTTAATTGAGACAAAGCCAAAGACGTTTGCTGAACTTGTGCGAATTTCGGGACTTTCGCACGGCACAAATGTGTGGACAAATAATGCTCAGGATTTAGTAAGAAATGGAATTGCAACGCTCAAAGAGGTAATTTCTACAAGAGACGATATTATGTTATATTTAATTCAAAAGGGTGTTCCACCAAAAGACAGTTTCAGAATCATGGAAGATGTTAGAAAAGGTAAAGGATTAAAGCCGGAGGATGAGCAACTTCTAAGAGCTCACAATGTTCCAGACTGGTATATAGAGAGCTGTAAAAAGATAACGTACATGTTTCCAAAAGCACATGCTGCAGCGTATGTAATGATGGCTTTCAGGATTGCTTATTTCAAGGTGCATTATAAGGAGGCTTTCTATGCAACATATTTTACAGTCAGAGCAGACGACTTTGATTATGCAACAATCCTCAAGGGAAGAGATGCTATAAGACAGAAAATAAGAGATTTGGAAAACAGGATAAGTAGCCTTTCTCAGAAAGACAAAAACCTTCTGACAGTGCTTGAGATTGCAAATGAGATGTTAGCACGAGGTTTAAAGTTTTACCCTGTTGATTTGAATGAGTCTGATGCAGAGAGATTCATCATAAAAGATGGAGGGCTTTTAATACCCTTTAATGCTCTGCCAAATGTTGGGGTGGCAGCTGCAAAAAGCATTGTGGAGGCGCGAAAAGAAGGAAGGTTTTTGTCTGTGGATGACCTTCAAAGAAGAGCAAAGCTAAACAAGCAGGTTATAGAGATTTTGACTCAGTATAAAGTGTTAAAAGACTTGCCTCAAACAAGTCAGCTGAGCTTTTTCTAAAAATTTATTGTCAGGAAAGGGACAGAAGACATGAAAGGTGTTGTAATCTCCAGTGGTAAGGTTGCAAGTAAATCATTTTATGATGAACATATAAAAGATGCTGATTTTATAATTTGCTGTGACGGTGGAGCAAACGTAGCATACAAATATGGTTTTGTGCCAAACTTGATAATAGGCGACTTTGACTCTGTAGACAAAGAGGTTTTAGAATATTTCAAAATTAACGGCATACAAATAATGGAATTTCCCTGTGAAAAGGATAAAACAGATACACAGATTGCCATTGAGTATTTGGCAAAAAATGGATTTGATGAGGTGGTAATGCTTTCTTGTACAGGTCAAAGACTTGACCATGTTCTTGCCAACATAAGTCTTTTGTATTATCTGCTTGAGCACGATATAAAGGGCGCAATAGTAGATGAAAATAATGTAATCATGATGACAAGAAACAAAATAAAAATCCATGGGAAAAAAGGCCATTTGCTCTCTTTACTTCCATACACACAAACTGTGAGTGGTATTTATACCAAAGGTTTATATTATCCTTTAGAGGATGGTGTGATGGAGTTTGGCAACCCTTATGGTGTGTCAAATGTTATTATTGAAGATGAAGCAATTGTTGAGGTAAAAGATGGGGTATTGTTGGTAATATTATCACGTGATTAAATTTGATAAAAGTAATCATACTAATGAATAGATGCTCCTTTAAAAAAGGGGGTCAAAGCTTATGCTTGGTTTTATAATGACCCTGATTGTTGCAGCAATTGCAGGGTATATAGGCGATGCACTGACTAAATACAAGATGCCAGGCGGGTTTATTGGAGCTATGATTGCAGGGCTTGTCGGGTCTTGGATTGGAGCATATATTCCGTTTTTCAGGAAACTTGGTCCTGTGATTGCTGGTATTCCTATTATTCCAACCATCCTCGGTGCGGCAATATTTATATTTGTACTGGGACTGTTCAGAAAAGGCGCCGAAGAGGCAACAAAACAACAGCAGTAGTAAGATTTGGCTGATAAGGTACAACTCCTTATCAGCCTTTGTTTTTGGTAAGATAGTTTAGACATGTTATCTAAAAGGTTTTTGAAAAGTTTGTTTAAAAAATCAATAGTTTTTAATCGCAAATAATTGTATAGTCTATATTAGAAGAAGATTTTTTGCAAGTTTATATACAATACTGTGTAGGAGGTAAAAGAAAAGTGGCAAGTGTAAGATTAAAAGGTGTTTACAAGAGATATCCTGGTGGTGTTACAGCTGTTTCTGACTTTAACTTGGATATCGAAGATAAGGAATTCGTAGTTTTGGTAGGACCATCCGGTTGTGGTAAGACAACAACACTGAGAATGATAGCAGGTCTTGAAGAGGTAACAGAAGGCGAAATCTACATAGGGGACAAGCTGGTAAACGACGTTCCACCAAAGGACAGAGACATTGCGATGGTTTTCCAGAACTATGCTTTGTATCCTCACATGACTGTTTTTGAGAACATGGCATTTGGTCTCAAACTTAGAAAGTTTCCAAAAGATGAAATAAAAAGACGTGTACATGAAGCAGCTAAGATTTTGGGAATTGAGCACTTACTTGACAGAAAACCAAAAGCTCTGTCCGGTGGTCAGAGACAGAGAGTGGCTTTAGGTCGTGCTATTGTCAGAGAGCCAAAGGTATTTTTGATGGATGAGCCTCTTTCAAACTTGGACGCAAAGCTGAGAGTCCAGATGAGAACGGAGCTATCTAAACTTCATAAGAGACTTGGAACAACATTCATCTACGTTACACACGACCAGACAGAAGCTATGACAATGGGTACAAGAATTGTTGTTATGAAAGATGGATTTATCCAACAGGTAGATACACCACAGGTTCTGTATGAACAACCTGCGAACCTGTTTGTTGCAGGTTTCATTGGTTCGCCACAGATGAACTTCATTGAATCAAGGATTGAACAAAAGGATAAGAACTTATATGTTGTATTTGGAAACAACGCAATAAAACTTCCAGAAGGAAAGGCAAAGAAAGTTGAAGAGCTCGGCTATGTTGGAAAGGAAGTTATAATGGGTATAAGACCAGAGGATTTGCACGATGAAGAGATATTCCTGCAGACAGCTCAGGATGCTGTTGTTGATGCAAATGTTGATGTTGTTGAGATGCTTGGTTCTGAAACACTTCTCTATGTAGTTGTTGATGGTCTTAACCTCATTGCAAGAGTTGATCCAAGGTCAAAAGCAAAAGCTGGCGACAAGATCAAACTTGCATTTGATGTCAACAGAATTCACCTGTTTGACAAAGAAACAGAGAAGGCTATTGTCCACTAAACAAAAAAAGATGAGCCCTTGCCATGGGGTAAAACTGTGGCAGGGGCTTTTTGTTTTCAAAAACCTTTTACAACTGCAAAGAAAAAAAGTATAATAGATTTATAAAATACTATGAAAAAGGGTGAGGTATTGAGGTATGATGACACAAAAGGTTATTGATGTGTTAGAGCAGGCAAAAGACATCATCGACGATGAATTTGGATATATTGAAGCTGATGGTAGAGTTATCTACAGCTCAAATCCTCTTTCTCAAAACAGAATAAACACAGTTGCAATTGACATGATAAAAACTGATACGGACCTTGAGATATTTGAAGGCCGCACATACAAGGTTTACAGAAGCCAGACAGACACCTATGTTCTTTATATAAACAACACAGAACCTCATGCTGAAAAGCTTTTGGACATGTTAAACCTTGTTGTGATGAAGGCAAAAGAGCCGGCTTCTGCGTATGATAAAAAGCTGTTTATAAAAAATCTTTTGTATGACAACATCCTGCCGGGGGAAATCTACACAAAGGCAAGAGAACTTCACATCGCAACAGGTGCAACAAGAGTTGTGTTTGCTATCTATATTCCAAATGCAAAAGAGATTAAAGATGTGAATATCGGTGAGATTTTGACAAGCATATTCCCAAAGAGCACAAAAGATTTTATTATCCAGCTTGACAACAATATCCTGGTTTTCATAAAAGAACTAAAACCGGGTTCAAATGATGAGGATGCATACAAGGTTGCAAGGATTATACTTGACACACTCAACTCAGAGCTGTTGCTCAAAGCATATATTGGAATTGGCTCTGTTGTTGATGACATAAAAGAACTTTCGATGTCTTATAAGGAGGCAGAAGCAGCGCTCAAAATAGGTTACATCTTTGAGAAGGACAAGTATATTGTGAGCTATCACAAGCTTGGCCTTGGAAGACTTATATATCAGATGCCAACAAAACTTTGTGAGATGTTCTTGGAAGAGGTCTTCAAGGATGTAAAACTTTCTGATTTTGACCCAGAGCTAATACAGACTGTTGAGATGTTCTTTGAATGCAACTTGAACGTCTCAGAGACAGCAAGACAGCTTTATATTCACAGAAACACCTTGGTTTACAGACTTGACAAGATAGAGAGAATGATTGGCCTTGACCTCAGAAAGTTCGAAGATGCTATTATCTTCAAAATGGCTATGCTTGTAAATCAGTATTTAGAGTATACAAAGGGTAACATTACATTTTAAAAAGCATTGCAGGTGAACAAAGAATGGTAAAGTTTATAAATGTGAGCAAAAGGTATCCAAACGGGGTGCTTGCGCTCACAAATATTAATTTGACCATTGAAAAAGGTGAATTTGTATTTTTGGTTGGTTCAAGCGGGGCAGGAAAATCTACAATTGTAAAGCTTCTTTTGAAAGAGATTGACCCGACCCAGGGAGAGATTATTGTTGGTGAGTACAAGCTTACACAGCTTCCAAAAAAGGAAATACCATATTACAGAAGAAAGATTGGAATAGTATTTCAGGATTTTAGACTTCTCCCCAACAAAACAGTATATGAAAATGTGGAGTTTGCTATGCAAATAACAGGAGCACCTGCAAAAATTATCAGAAGACAGGTTCCTTATGTTCTGTCTTTGGTAGGGCTTGCGCACAAGGCAAAATGTTACCCGCACGAGCTTTCAGGCGGTGAGCAGCAGCGGGTTGCCTTGGCGCGAGCAATTGTAAACAAGCCCAACTTGCTTGTGGCTGACGAGCCAACAGGTAACTTAGACCCTGACACATCATGGGAGATAATGAAACTTTTAGAAGATATTAACAGAAGAGGGACAACTGTGCTTGTTGCAACACATGCTAAAGAGATTGTTGATAGCATGAGAAAAAGGGTTGTGGCAATTGACTGTGGCAGAATTGTGAAAGATCAACCTAAAGGAGTTTACAGCTATGAGTCTTCAGACAATCAAGTACTTTTGCAAAGACGGGTTTAAAAACATTTTTTTAAATAAGACCATGGCTGCTGCTTCTATCTCTATAGTGGTGGCAGCCTTAACTGTGGTTGGGATATTTATTGCAATCGGGATTAATCTTGAGTATATCTCACAGCAGATAGAAAAGACGGTTGATATAAGAGTGATTCTACAAAAAGGTCAGGAAGAAAAAGCGGTTGTAATTGAGGAGTATTTGAGGAAAAACGCTTTGGTTCGAGAGTTTAAATACATAAGTCCGCAAATGGCTCTTCAAGATTTGAAAAACAAGCTTGGCAAAAACTCATTTTTGCTTGAAGGACTTGAAAAGGACAATCCTCTGCGGGGATACTTTGTAGTAAAGCCTGTAAAAATTGAATATACTAAAGAACTTGCTGAAGAATTGGAGAGTTTAGATGGTGTTGCTCAGGTCTATTTTCCTTCGGAGACAGTGGACAAGTTGAGAAGGATTTTAAAGATAATAAATCTTTTTTGCATACTTTTGATTTTGGGTCTTTACATAGTTGCTATATTTATAATTGCCAATACTATCAAAATAACCCTCTTTGCAAGGCGCAGAGAAATCTCAATTATGAGATATATTGGTGCAACTAACAGGTTTATAAGTGGACCTTTTGTTGTTGAAGGCTTTATTATAGGTATTTTTGGTTCGATTTTGGCATATGCTATTGTTTTACTATTTTATCACTATGCAATAAGATATCTTTCACAGACCATTACGTTTATTGATTTTGTCAATATTTCTATTTACAAGTACAAAATATTAGGAGTGTTTATACTTACAGGAAGCATGGTAGGTATACTGGGAAGCTTAATTTCTCTAAGAAGATACTTAAAAGCCTAAAAATCAAGCCTCTTTTGTCTTTTGTAAAAGAGGGGGTTTGGCTGTTGAAAATTAGACTAAAAATTTTTTCTATTTTGCTTGTATTTGTTATCTTTTTTGAAACTGCTGTATCAAGCACTTTAAAAGAATATCAAGACAAGCTAAAATCTATTGAAAAGAATAAACAAAGAACACAGCAGAAGATAGTAGAGGTTAAAAAACAACAGCAGCAAATTTTATCACAAATAGATGGGCTTGATAAGAAGATTGATGATGTGGAAGGAAAAATAAGAGGTTTAAAAGCAAACATTGCATCTGTTGAAAACAAGATTTTGCAGACAGAGGCTGAGCTCAAAGAAGAAGAAAAAAGAAAAGAAATGTATTATGAAAAGTTCAAAGAGAGAATAAGATGTATTTATGAGCTAAATACTGTCTCTGTATCGTATATTGAAATGCTGCTTGACTCTCAAAACCTTTCAGATTTTTTTACAAGAATGTATCTTTTTAACGATATAATTGAATATGATAAGCAAATACTAAATGAGTACACAAAGAGCATTGAGACTATCAAAAATAAAAAAGAAGAACTTGTTCTGCTAAAGGAAGACTTGAGCAGAGAAAAGAGGGAGCTTGAAAACTACCAAGCTTCTCTTTTGGCAGAGCAAAATGAAAAGAAGAAGCTTTTGTCGGAACTTGAAAAAGAGCAAGACAAATTGGAAAAGATGCTGGATAGTTTAGAGGAGATTTCAAATGAGCTTTCCAAGAAAATAAAGGAGATTTTGGCAAGACAGAAGACAAAACGCATATATAAAGGTGGCAAGCTCTTGTGGCCGCTTGAGGGATATTATGAGATAACATCATATTTTGGCATGAGGTTTCATCCAATTTTGAAGAAGAACAAAATGCACACAGGGATAGACATTGCAGCGCCATATGGAGCAAGTGTTTTAGCAGCAGCAGACGGCGATGTGATTTTAGCCGGATGGGTGTCTGGTTATGGTAAGACTATCATTATAGATAATGGTAGTGGTATTTCAACCCTCTACGCTCATCTTTCTTCAATCAACGTAGCGGTGGGACAGAAAGTGAAAAAAGGCGAAAGTATCGGCAATGTTGGTGCAACTGGGTATGCTACCGGTCCGCACCTTCATTTTGAGGTTAGAATAAACGGAGATGTTACTGACCCGCTAAATTTTCTAAAGTGAGGAGCTGAAAAGAGCATGAAAAAAAGACTTCAAACTTTTGCAATAATTTTAATTACTGCAATTGTCACATATATTGTGACCACTTATATCTATTTTGGAAGTCCTATATATGCAAACAAATTAGTAACTAATCCCAAGTTGTCTAAAGTTATAAGGCTTTTAAAAGAGTACTATTATGAGCCTAAGGATATCAGTGATCAGAAAATTTTAGACGGTGCCATAGATGGAATTGCCGCAAGCGTAAATGACCCATACACAGAGTATTTTACAAAAAAAGAATTTGAGGAGTTTATGATACAGAGCAAAGGCACGTATTTTGGAATAGGCGTAACAATAGAGCCAGGTGAAAGTTATATTGAGGTTGTAACACCGTTTGAAGGTTCTCCCGCATCCAAGGCAGGTATAAAACCTGGAGATAAGATTATAAGAGTAAACGGGATAAATTTGACTTCCAAAGATATAGAAAAGGCAGTAAGTTTGATGAGAGGACCAAAAGGAACAAGCGTGACAGTGACAATTTTGCGCAATGGCAGTTCAAAGCCTATCGACTTTAAGATTGTTAGAGATGAGATAAAAATAAAGACAGTGTCTTCTTCCATTTTGGAAAACGATATAGGTTATATCAAGATTACCAATTTTGATGAAAATACTCCTCAGGATTTTTACAATAGCTATGACAAACTCAAAAGCTCTGGCTGCCGTGGACTTATCATTGACCTGAGGTTTAACCCTGGCGGGCTTTTAGAGTCTGTTGTTGATGTTGCAAGCAATTTTCTCAAGAAAGGACAGCTTATAGTCTATCTTAAAGATAGATACAATCATAAAGAGTATTTCAAGTCATACAAAAATGGGGACACGGTAACACCCCTTGTTGTCCTTACAAACAGATATTCAGCGTCAGCTTCAGAGATATTAGCCGGGTGTTTAAAAGACCATAAAAGAGCAAAAATTGTTGGTGAGAAGACTTTTGGCAAAGGTGTTGTTCAGCAGGTGTTTAACCTTGGAGATGGTTCTGCAATAAAAATAACAGTAAGCCAGTATCTTTTGCCAAGCGGAGCGTATATACACAAAAAGGGTATAGAACCAGACGTCAAAGTAGCCCAGCCCAAAGAGTATCAGGACAAAATGAATGTTCCAATGAGTAAAGACTTGCAGTTGAAGAAAGCTATTGAGATTTTAAAGGCTGAGATTTCGAAGAGAAAGATTTAAAATTTGAGGTGCATGTGATGTTAAAGTTTTTCTGGCAAATATTTGAACTGACAGGACTGAGCATATTTCGGCTTCTTTTTAGCTGGAACTTCTGGGTGGTAGTAATCTTGATTTCTTTTTTGTACAGAAGAGAACAGGAATTTGAACAGGCTGTGCTCGGGCACAACCGAGTCAGCCTTCTTTACAAGGTTGTGGAGTCTTCTATCGCAGGACTTGTAGGAGGTTATATAGTAAGTTTAATTACTTTGTTTTTTGGCATAGTGGTGGATGTGAATAGTTTTATGTATCTTTGGTATATTGCTTTGATTCTTGCACTAATAAATCCAAGATATCTTTGTTTTTCGTATGCGGCGGGAATTATTTCGGTGATATCTCTCATCTTCAAAAGACCAGCTGTTGATATCTCAGGGATACTGGTGATTGTGGCAATACTTCATTTTGTTGAAAGTCTTTTAATTTTCTTGGACGGTTTTCGTGGCGCAATACCTGTTGTAATTGAAAGAAGGAAAAAAGAAGGTATTTTTTCAACTTCTGGTGCTTACCTTATGCAAAGGTTCTGGGCTATACCGATGGTAATAATTGCGTATAACTATCAGACCACCGCGCAGGTTGTAAAAATTGAGCTATTTGAACCCTCATGGTGGCCTCTTTTTAAACCACAGAATCTTTTGCCAAATGCTATACTTCTTATGACTCCTATTGTTGCTGCACTTGGATACGGGGATTTGGCGGTGGAAGATGAACCAGCTGTGATAAGCAAAAAAAGTGCTGGAATTTTGAGTATTTTTAGTATTATTTTGTTTGCTTTAAGCGCACTTTCATACAAGGCCTATGCTTTCAAGTGGGTGGCAGCTCTGTTTGCTCCCATTGCTCATGAAAGTATTATACTCTATCAGCAAAAGAAACAAAAAGAAGGAGATTCAATATTTGAAGCAGAGGAAAATAAAATAAAGGTGTTATATGTCGAAGAAAACAGTGTAGCAGCCAAGATGGGTATAAAACCGGGTGATGTTATTCTTTCTATAAATGGTATTCAAGTTCAAAAAGAGGAGGATATAGAAAGAATATTTTCTGATGCTCAAATTTACCTGTGGGTAGAAGTTGTGGACAAAAGAGGAAAGATGAAAGAGCTATATTATCAGGACTATGAGAATGGAATAAAAAATCTAGGAATAATAGTTATTACCAAAAGTGTAAATGCGAATTATCAACTTGATTCTGATGGATACTTTGTATTTATAAAAAATATTGCAAGAAGAGTAAAAAATTTTTTGTTCAACAAAAGTTGAAATCCAGCAAAAATTAAAGGGCGAGGACTTTAAGTCTTTGCCCTTTAATTTTTTGTTTTTGCAAGAAAGTCCACCAAGATTGCTGCACCAAGTCCTTCAATGAATATGTAGACTGAATTTTGCAAAAATCCTTGGGCCAAGACTTTCAGGTCTACTTTATCTGATACATAGTGCAATGACAAAATATAAAACTTTATTCCTATCAGTGCCATCACAATGGAAATAAGGCTTATTATAAGCAAGATTTGTTTTGAATAGGTAGAGATTTTTTGCAAAAATCTTTTCCTGCTCTTTTCCTTTTCCCTTTCCTTTTCCATCTCTCTGCACCTTCTTTGGAATCTTGTTTTGTAATGTTATGATATCAAACTCAAAGAAGATATTCAAAGAAAATTTATGGATATCAATTTCTATTTATGTATAACCAAAGCAATGGATGGCAAAAATACTTTTATAGAAGGAGGTGCAGAACTGTGAACAAGAAAAACTGGAAAGATAGGCTTTTAGATTTTTTTGATACCAAAGGTTTTTATATTATTGTGGCTGTATGTTTGCTGGTAATCGGATTTTCGGTTTATACCATTGCCACTACAGATTTTACAAAATACGAGGTAGAACAAAATCAAGAAAACCAGCAGTCTTTAAACAAACAGGTTAAATTGTCCGAGATACCTAAGCTGCAGGAAAGTTCTACAGAGGTAACAAAACAGGATGATTTGAAAAAAGAGGGTTCTATATCTATAAGTTCAAAAGAGAAAAGAGAAGATAATAAAAATAGTAGTAATTCAAATTCTACTATCCGCCCTACACAATCAAAAAATAATTCTAAAAATAGCAATAATAAAAACAAAAGTTCTTCTGCCTTCTCTAAGAAACAAGATAACAAAAAGATGGATTCAAACATCCAGATTGGAACTGGTACAAGCCAGAATGATGTTGAGATTATAAACCCTGTTGACTTCAAGCCAATCTTTCCTACCATTGGAAAGGTAATAAGAGAGTTTTCTGACCAGTCGCTTGTATATTCAAAAACTCTTGATGAGTGGACAGAACACCCTGGAATTGACATAGAAGCCAAAGAAGGTAGCGATGTAAAAGCTTGTTTTGACGGTACAGTTATTGATTTAGGAGAAGATCCTCTTTATGGCAAATATATTGTGATTGACCACGGAGATGGGTATATCTCAAAGTACTACAATCTCAAAGACTTAAAGGATATTCAGATAGGAGACATTGTAAGGCAAGGAGAGAAAATAGGAGAGGTTGGTACAAGCTCTAACATAGAGTATATGGACCCGCCACATCTTCACTTTGAGATACTTTACAATGGCGAAAATCAAAATCCGCTGAAATTTTTACCTCAAACAAATTGAACAAAAGCGAGGGGAATGAGCAGTTATCCTGCCATTCCCCTTATAAATTCCGCAATGTCAAGTGACGAGTTTGGTTTTCCCAAAAACGAGCAGGCAAGTTTCATATGCTCTAAACGTTGAGGGTTATTTATTATCTGGCTAAATACTATATCAAAATTTTCAGTATTTTTTACGTACGCAGCAGCTCCGTTGTTTATAAGATAAAAAGTATTTCTTTCTTCTTGTCCAGGAATAGGCGAGATTAATATCATGGGAAGTTTGCGAGATAGTGCTTCTGCGCATGTGAGTCCTCCAGGTTTTGTGATGAGAATATCACTTATTGCCATGAGCTTGTCTATGAAATCAATAAACCCGAATACTATTATCTTTCTTCCAAAATTTTTTTCTTCCAAAGCATTTTTGAGAGCCTTGTTTTTTCCTGCAACAACAATTATTTGATAGTTTTTATCACATATTGTGCAGGCCTTTTCGACAATCTCTTCTATGTTTCCAAGCCCTAAACTTCCACCCATTATAAGTATTGTTGGTCTATCTTCCAGATTCAAATTTTCGACAACTTGTTTTCTGTCATATTTCTGAGCAAATGACGGGTTTATAGGAATTCCAAGTGGCACTACTTTGTTTTGTTGGGCACCTTTTTTGACCGCTTCATACACCAAGTTTTGGTGATGAACAATAATATAATCGGCGAAATCGTTTATCCAGTATGGATGAATGGTAAAATCAGTGACGATGCTTATTACTGGTACGCTTATGTTACCTCTTTTTTTGAGCTGGGCAACCATGTCAACAGGTGATGGATGAGTACCAATTATTATATCAGGTTTCAGCTCTGAGATAATATTGTAGAGTTTATAAAAGGCAAAATAGAACTTTTCATACAGTGTTTTGCTGAAACGAGTTGGTGGTTCTTTGTCTGTAGAGTCATATACAAGGCCGTAGATAAACGGTACTGATTTAATTGCCCTCAGATATGTTCCTACAGCAAGCTTGTCCAGTATGGGACTTATAATTTTTAGGGTATCCACAATTTCCACATGTGAGTCAGGGTATTTTTGTAAAATGGCAGTTTTCAATGCATTTGAAGCAGCAAAATGTCCTCCACCTGCATCAAGACTTAATATCAAAACCTTCATTTGTTTTTTCCTCCACCCTTACAAGTCTTTAAGTTTATTTTACCGCTAATTTTGAATAATAAAAATGAGCTTACAAAAAATAATTTTAGAAAAATTCATATTTGGGGGTTTGCAGTATGGGTAAACTCTTAAAAAGATATTCACTTTTTATCCTGCTTCTTTTTATGAGCTTTATCCTAAGTATTCTTTCTGCAAAGCTTATTTACGATATAAAAAGAGCAAACTATGAGAATATTGAGAGAAAGCTTGAAAAAGCATTAGACAGCACTGACAAAGAGGTTTTAAAAGAATCTGTTGAAACTCAGGGGTCAACAAGCTACCAGAATAAAGATTTATATCTTCTGGCCAGAGTTATAAATGGTGAAGCAAGAGGAGAACCTTATATAGGCCAGGTTGCAATCGGGGCTGTGATTATAAACAGGACAAAACACCCCGGATTTCCAAAGACAATCAGCGGTGTTATCTATCAGCCGGGTGCCTTTACTTGTGTATCCGACGGTCAAATTAATGCAAAGCTTGAACCAACAGCGCTAAAAGCTGCAAGGGACGCGTTAAATGGATGGGACCCGACAAATGGTTGTATATATTACTACAATCCTGCAAAGACAACAAACAAATGGATTTGGAGTAGGAAAGTTATGCTTGTCATTGGCAAGCACAGGTTTGCAAAATAAAATCGATAAACTAGAGAGGTGAGATTAACTTGAGCATTTTAGGTGGATATAAAGAATTTAGGGAAAGACTAAAAAGTGTTAGGCTCTGGAGCGTGATGGCAATCACACTTGGTATTTTAGTTATTGTAGCGCTTTGGGGAGTAAACCAGTATAAAGGGAAAGCAAATTATCATAACTATCTTACCAATATGTGGCACAGAGCATTTTTCGACATGGTAGGTTATGTTCAAAACATCCAAGCGCTTCTTTCAAAAGCTGAAGTGTCAGGCGATGACAGGCAAAGAGCAGTTTTGTATACCGAGGTGTGGCGAAACGCTTTTGCAGCCCAGGAGAATCTTTCTCAGCTTCCTATTGAGAATAATGTCGCCTTAGAAAAGACAGCAAAGTATCTTACCCAAGTTGGAGATCTTAGTTTTTCACTTTCAAAACAGCTTATGAGCGGCAAAAAAGAGACATTGCTTCAAAGACAACAGCTCAAAAAACTTCGAACATATGCAGATAAACTCAGCAACAACCTGAACGAGCTTGCAATTGAGATAAGTCAGGGAAGACTGAGATGGGGAGAAGTCAGGGTAGTTGGGACGTCAAGATTCAAAAGGATTGCCCAGAATGTTACAAGCAGCAGGATGCTGGCAGTTGAGGCAGGGTTTAAAGACTACCCAACTTTGATATATGACGGACCTTTTTCTGACCACATCAGTCGCCAAACTCCAAAAGGGCTTCCAGAAAAGCTTATAAACAAAGAACAAGCCAAGAAGATTGCACTTAACTTTTTAAATCTTAAAAGAGCTGATATAATCAACTATTTGGGACTTTCTGGAGATAGAATAAGGGTTTATACTTTTGAGATAATCCCTGACAGAAGAATTCGCGACAGGTCAATTACAATAGCTATTTCTAAAAAAGGCGGCAAAGTAATTTGGATGATTGACAACAGGGCTTCCTCTTCCCCAAAAATAGGTGTTGCGAAAGCAAAGGAAAATGCTAAAAAGTTTTTAATTGAAAAAGGTTTTGCTAACGTGATTGACATCTTTTATCTAAAACAGGACAACACTGCCCTGATAAATTATATCTATCAGCAAAATGGTGTTAAGATATACCCCGATATGGTGAAAGTTAGAGTTGCTCTTGACACGGGACAAATAGTAGGGTTTGATGCAACAGCATATTATATGTCCCACACTTCAAGGAAGATTCCTAAACCTGCAATATCTGAAAAACAGGCAAGAAACTTTATTAGCAAAAATTTTGATGTGCAAAGCGTATCACTTGCTATAATTCCACTTGATTCTGGAAAAGAAGTCTTCGCATATGAATTTTTAGGCAAATACGATGGCAAATATTTTGCTGATTATATAAATGCAACCACTGGGAAGGAAGAAAATATCTTGGAGATAATTAAAGACCCTAATGGAATTTTGTCAATGTAAGTAAATGGAATAATAAATTGAATTGTTTTTGAACAAACTAAGATATGCGGTGATAAAACCGCAAAGGGGGCGATTAACCTGGCAAGGCAAAAGATCATGTCAGAGGAGCTCAAAATGGAAATAGCAAAAGAACTTGGAGTGTACGACACAGTATCGAAGTACGGTTGGGGAGAAGTAAAATCGCGCGACTGTGGTAACATTGTCAGAAAAGCGATCGAGATGGCAGAAAGAGCCTTGAAAGAAAGGCAATAACCCCCTTTTATAAATGGAGGGGGCTGCAAGAATATAATCTTGCAGTTCCCTTTTAACATGCTTTTTGGTTAAATAAACTCAAAAGTGCAAACAATAATTTGTAGGGAAAAGTTTTAAAAAAAAGGTGGGGAATCTAATGTTCAAGATTCACACAGACCTTGCTCTTGAGACGAGAGAACTTGTCCAAAAAGGAATTGGAAGAGAGATAGAAGGTGTTGAGGTCGAAGAGAGAAAAGAATTTGACGATAAAATAAAGATCACAAAGGTCAAGATAAACTCTATAAAGGGTGAGGCAATTTTGCAAAAGCCTATGGGCAATTATATCACAATCGAAGCTGATGGGCTGCGCGATGAAGATTTTGAGGTCCAGGAAAAAGTTTCAAAGATACTGGCAAACGAGCTTGAAAGCTTAATAAATGTGTCACAAAAGTCTACTGTGCTTGTTGTTGGACTTGGCAACTGGAATGTTACACCCGACTCTTTAGGGCCAAAAGTGGTGTCAAAGGTGTTGATAACACGTCATTTGTTTGAGTTTGTGCCAGAAAAAGTCCAAGACAGGCGAATACGCTCTGTTTGCGCAATATCGCCAGGTGTTCTAGGTATAACTGGAATTGAGACCAGCGAGATAATAAGCGGTATTGTTCAAAAGATACATCCTGATTTAATAATTGCAATTGATGCACTTGCTTCAAGAAGGCTTGAGAGGATATCAACTGCTATCCAGATTGCAGATACAGGTATTGTTCCCGGCTCAGGTATTGGAAATGAACGAAAGGGTATTACAAAAGATTCAGTTGGTGTTCCGGTGGTGGCAATTGGTGTTCCTATGGTTGTTGACGCAGCAATTATTGCAAATGATGCTATAGACCTTCTGATTGAAAGGCTGAAAAACGAAACAGACAGATCATCGCCGCTTTATATGCTTTTGGAGAGTATTCCTGATGAGGACAGGTTTAATCTTATCAAAGAGGTTATATTCCCTTACTATGGTAATCTCTTTGTGACACCAAAAGACATCGACAGGATTGTTGAGAACATTTCAACTGTGATTGCAGACGGAATAAATATGGCAATTCACCCAGAAGTAAAAGAGAATGATGAGTATAGATATGTAAATTGATGGAATTGTAATAAATGGGGGGCTTGAAGAATAAGAATTTTAGAAGAAAGTTTTAAGAAGAAAGCAAAGGTTTTAAAAGGAGTTTTGAATAACTTAAATGGTTAAGGTTGTTGATTTTAAAAAGATAGTATTGGTAGCTACTATATTCTTTATACTGGGCACTGGCTTTTTAGTTGAAAGGTTAATCTTTTTCAACCAAACAGCAAGAGCAGTGATTTTCAGGTATTCAAAAGAGATAATTTCTTTTAATTTGCCCATTTTATCTGACGGTTCCGCAAATGAAGTTTTTAAGATTGAAAACCTAATAAGATTTTCTTATCCTTTGTTTGCAGCTACAAGCGTTCAAGAGATTGAGGATTCGCCTACGTATGAAGATGATGCCATTGTAATAGATTATAACCAGGATGTTCAGAAAGCACAAAAAAATGGCCAGATTGAAAGCCAAAATGAGTACATTGAATTTCAGAAATACTTCGAAAACAGCACTCAAAAAAGTGGATTTTACAACATAGAGGTCATGAACCAAACAGATTATAAGGTTGATGTTGATACTCTTTTGAAAACGAGCTTCAAAATCTTCAATGGTAAAAAACCATCAATTTTGATTTACCATACTCACACAACAGAAAGCTATAATACTTTTTCCCAAAGCCTTGTATACACACCCGGGTCAACAGACAGAACGCTTGATTTTAACTACAATGTTGTGAGAGTAGGGGAAGAGCTGAAGAAGATCTTGGAAAAACAGTATGGTTATAAGGTTTATCACAGCAAGGAAATAAATGATTATCCAGAATACAAGGGTTCTTATTCAAGGTCATTGAAGGTAATAGAGAAATATAAAAGTGAACATCCTGATATAAAAGTCTTTATAGATTTGCACAGAGATGCTATTGGAAGTGGTTCAAAGAAGATGAAGGTTTCAACAGTTGTGTTTGGATATGAGGTTGCAAAAGTTATGCTTGTTGTGGGGACAGACAAACTTGGTCTTTTTCATCCATTTTGGCGACAAAACCTTTTGTTTGCTGTACATCTTCAAAAAAATCTCAGCAAAATATGCCCTCAGATTACAAGACCTATAAACCTTTCTGCTGCGCGGTACAATCAACATGTATCACCATATGCGATAATCATTGAAGTTGGTAGCAATGGCAATACGTTGGAAGAAGCTTTAAGAAGTTGTCAGATTATTGCAAAGGCATTGGATAATACCATCATGGGAAGGTGAATGTTGGTTTGAGAAGAAGTAGATACAAAAGGTATTGTGAATATAAAAATTTTATCGAAAGGATAAGAAGAGGGCTGATTTTGGTAGTGGTTTTCTTTTTGATTATGCTCTTTATAGTTGAGCTGAGCAAGCAAAAACTGCTGCCACACGATGAGTACATCCTCAAAATACTTTTCAGCTACGATAACGTTAATTTGAAATTCGCAGGTGGAAGGTTTTCAATCAAGATTAGCAAAAACTTGCCAAACCGCTTCTATAAAAAGACAAACTATCTCATTTTTAAATCAAAAGGGTATCTATTTTCTCTGGTAGGGAATAATTAAAATGAGATTGACATATTATTTTACTATAAACTCTTGCAAAAGAGAAGCTAACAATGAGGACAAAAATAAAACTTTTAATTGTATCTATTTTCCTTTTGTACGTACTTAGTATATTTTTCGGCATAAAGTTTTTTTTAGGAATGGGTTTAAACCAGAAAAACCAGCTTTCGAGTTTTGTTTCACTTTCAATGAATATGGCTAAACAGGACAGAGATGCCTATTGGAAAAATGTTTTGATTTCCTCAGCAGGGGTAATATTGGTCTGCCTGTGCATATGGGGACTTTCCAACCTTCACAGGTACATGCAGTTTTTGAACATAGGAATTGTAATGTTTAAAGGATTTGCTTTTGGGCTTACCACCTCTATATTTTTTTATGTGTATAATATACATGGGCTTGCATTCTTCTTGTCTTATATACTATTAAAAGAATTGATTGTTTTCATATTTTTGATTATACTTATTCTGTATTCATTTATAATGTTATTCTTTAGAGACAGAATGGTAAAAATAGATAAAAGGTCAACCGCTGTGGTAGGATTGGTTATATTACTTTTAGTATGCGGGATATTGTTGGTTGACAATATAGTGGCAAAACTTGCATGTAGATTAATATGAGATTGCCATAAGTTGTATACAGGAACTTACCAATAAGAGGGGATTTGAAGATAGATGAGTATTATAGAAGCTTTTTGTGATCATCTTCAAAAACAGAATAGGTTTTCACAAAATACCATAAGCTCATATTTGCGGGATGCTAAAAAATACATAGAATTTTTGGACAACATGAAGATAAAACTTGAAAATACTTCTCAGGCAACCTTGATAGCATATATTATCAGTATGCAAAAGAGTGGGAAATCAAACAGTACAATTGCAAGAGCAATTGTTTCACTCAAGGTATTTTACGATTTTTTGAAAACTCAAAAAATTATCGATATTGGGAAAATTGAGATTGAACCTCCCAAGCTTGAAAAGAATCCACCTCAGATACTTACTAGAGACGAGGTGGAAAAACTTCTTTCATGTCCAAAGGAAGAGGATATTAAGGGAATAAGAGACAAAGCAATGCTTGAACTTTTATATGCAACAGGTATCAGGGTAAGCGAGCTTATAAACCTCAATCTTGATGATATAAACCTTGAGCACGGATATATCATCTGCAAAAACAAGAAAAGAGACAGGGTAATTCCTATTGGTTCATATGCCATTTCGGCAGTGGAAAAGTATCTACGTCATTCACGGCCTTACCTTGCAAAAAGTAAAAATGAAGAAGCTCTGTTTTTGAACTTCAACGGTGAGAGAATGACAAGACAGGGATTTTGGAAGATAGTAAAGTTCTATGCACAAAGTGCAGGAATTGATAAGGAAATAACACCGCATGTGCTAAGACACTCTTTTGCCATACACCTTATTGAAAATGGGGCAGATGTGAGAGCTGTTCAACAAATGCTTGGTCATGCTGATATTTCCACAACACAGAGATATCTTCAAGTTGCAAATGTTAAGCTAAAAGAGGTGTATCAAAAAACTCATCCACGTGCATAATAGGAGTTTTATTTCGAAAATATGTGGGGCAAGGCAGTGCCTTGCTTTTTTGTATATTTGCAAATCTTTTCAGAAAGTAGGAGATGAGATAATTGGAAAATATAAGACTTTACATTGCTATTTTGCTGGGGATGATTGTTAAGCTTATGCTGAAGCTTTTTGGCAAAGATGCGACAAGCGCTCCGGGTAAGATTGCCCTGAAGATTTATCCAGGGATTATGAAAGAAATTGATAAAAGAAGCAAACTGAAGATACTTATCTCGGGCACAAATGGCAAGACAACTACAAACAATATAATAAACTGGCTAATTGGTAATGATAAAATTGTACTTTCTAATTTAAAAGGTTCAAATATGGCAAATGGCATCGTGAGCTCTTTTATTAATAATTTCAGGTCAAGTTATGATATTGCATGTTTTGAAGTTGACGAAGGTTCACTGCCAGTTGTAACAAGATATTTAAAACCAGATATATTTGTTACAACTAATGTGTTCAGGGACCAGCTTGACAGATACGGTGAGCTTGACAGAGTAAAAGAGCTGATTTTAAGCCATATTGGACAGGCTTTGGCTATAATAAATGCGGACGACCCAAACTTGGCAAGTTTTAGCGGTGAAAAAAAGGTGTTTTATAGTGTTGATGAAAACGTGCTTAGCCGAAGAACCAATGTCACATTAGATTCACGTTTCTGTCCCATGTGCAATACCAAGCTTGAATATTTGTTTTATAATGTTGGACATCTTGGTAAGTATAAATGCTTAGTGTGTGGTTATAAAAATCCTGAAAGCAGGTTTGTCATTACAAACATAAGAAAAGATTTGGCAGGGTTTGTTTTTGACTTTGTTGACAGGGAAACAGGTATACATATTGAGAACATTAGATGGAAAATGGGTGGCGTTTATAATCTGTACAATGTCTGTGCAGCAATCTCGGTAGCAGTTTTAATTGGTGTTGAAGAGAAAAGAATAAAGGAAGGAATAGAAACATTTGAAAATAAGCTTGGGAGGTTAGAGAAGAAAGAAGTTGGCGGCAAAAAAGTAATAATATCACTTGTAAAAAATCCTATAGGCATGAGCGAGACACTTAGCGTAATTAGCCAGGACCCCGATCCTAAGGCAATTGTGTTTATCCTCAACGACAATGCTGCAGATGGCAAGGATATCTCTTGGATTTGGGATGCTGATTTTGATATCTTGTGCAGGATAGAAAACATCAAAGCTTTATACTTTGGTGGCAAGAGAAAAGAAGATATGGCTTTGAGAGTAAAATATAGTGAATATATGCTTGCTAATTTTGAATTTATTGACTACAAAAAAGAATTGGACAAGGTTTTTGAGCTAAAAGATATTAAGAAGGTTTATATTCTTCCAACATACACTGCTCTTTTTGAAGTAAAGAAAATAGTGGATGAGCTTTCAAAAAGGATGGGATGAAAATGGAGATAAATATTGTAAATATGTTTCCAGAAGTTTTAAACCTGTATGGGGATAGAGGCAATATTATCTGTCTACAGAAAAGATGTGTCTGGAGAGGTATAAAAGTAAACATTTTTGAATACAATCTAGACTCAAACCAGGAAATCCTGAAAAATGCAGATATAATCTTGCTTGGTGGTGCGTCGGACAGGGAACAATCTATTGTGTATTCACATCTTTTGAATTTAAAAGAACTTATAAAGAGTCTTATTGAAGATGGAGTTTGCCTCCTTGCAATCTGTGGAGGGTATCAGCTTTTAGGAGAGGCTTATGTTGATTCGAATGGCAGAACAATAAAAGGTCTTCACATCCTGGATTTTATAACAAAGGCTGAAGGGAAAAGACTTATTGGTAATATTATAATTGAAACAAGCTTAGATGTGTTTCCAAAAACAGTTGTGGGATATGAAAATCATGGTGGGAGAACCTATCATGATTATCAGCCTTTTGGCAAGGTCTTAAAAGGTTATGGTAACAACGGGAAGGATAGGTTTGAAGGGCTGATTTATAAAAACGTGATAGGCACCTATCTGCACGGACCTCTTCTTCCTAAGAATCCGCATATTGCAGACCTTATGCTCAAAAAAGTTCTTGAAAGAAAGTATGCTTTAGATAGCTCAGAATTTCAGAGATTAAATGATACATTAGAGTATATGGCTCATAACAAGGTAAAAGAATTGTATATGTAAAACAATAATTATGGCAAAAGGCTGCTATTCAGAGGCAGCCTTTTATAATTATAATTCACAATTTTATAAATTTTCATATTGACTTTTTTGAACAAAGATTATAAAATAGTAATGTCAGATGTCAGATATTAGATGTCTGACATCTAAAAATTAAAAAGGAGGTTTGTTTTTATGAAGAAAAAGTTATATGTGGTTTTGAGTCTGGTTGTAATTGCAGCGCTTTTGTTGAGCTTAAATGTTTCATGGAACAAGGCAAGTGGTTCAACGTCAAATGCAAATTTCAAGGTAGGGCTTGTTACAGACGTTGGTGGTGTCAATGACAGAAGTTTTAACCAATCGGCATATGAGGGAATGAAAAAGGCCGAGAAAGAACTCAAAATCAAAACAACTCTTATTCAGTCAAAGCAGATGACAGACTACATTCCGAATCTACAAAAGCTTGCGAAAGCGAATTATAACTTGGTCATTGCAGTTGGTTTTATGATGCACGATGCAGTTGTGACAGTTGCAAAACAGTTTCCAAAGACAAAGTTCCTGATTATCGACTCTGAGATTTCAGATCTTCCAAATGTGGTTTCGGCAATGTTCAGGGAAGAACAAGCTGGGTATTTGGCAGGTGTTGCTGTTGCTTCGCTTGAAAAGACAAAGTTTGCAAAGACAACTGGAAAGAACGTGTTTGGCGTTGTAGGAGGCATGAAAATTCCACCGGTTGACAGGTACATTGCAGGGTTTAAAGCTGGTGTTTTGAGCGAGATTCCAAATGCAAAAGTTATAATCAAATACACTGGCAAGTTTGACGACCCAGCATCAGGTAAACAGGTTGCTCTTTCTGAGATAGCACAAGGTGCAGATTTTGTATTTCAAGTTGCAGGACAGACAGGTCTTGGTGTTATCCAGGCTGCAAAAGAAAAGGGAGTTTATGCAATCGGTGTTGACTCAGACCAAAGCTATGTTGCACCAAATACTGTTGTGACCTCTGCGATGAAGAGAGTTGACGTTGCAACATATAGCATTATAAAAGATACATTGAACGGTAAGTTTAAGAGTGGTATTGTTTATTTTGAACTTAAGAACAACGGTGTTGGACTTGCTCCATTTATGAAAGGTGTCCCAAAGAATGTGAGCGACAAGATAAATAAAGTAATTGCTGATATAAAAGCTGGTAAGATAAAGATACCAACAGAAGTAAAATAATATTGTAATATTGTGTAACTTTCAAAGGCCTGCTGGGCAGGGAATAATCTTACAGCAGGCCTTTCAGTAATATACTGAATAGGGAGTTAAACAGAAAGGAGTTCTAATCCATATGATAGGAATAATAGGTGGTTCTGGATTTTACTCTTTTTTAGAAAATGTTAAAGAGATAGAAATTGAAACACCTTATGGTAAACCAAGTGATAGAATAGCAATTTCAAAGGTGGGAGAGAAAGAAGTTGCCTTTATACCAAGACATGGTAAAAAACATATTTATCCTCCTCATAAAGTGCCATATAAAGCAAACGTATATGCATTAAAACAGCTTGGCGTTGAAAGAATTATTTCCTCAACAGCTTGTGGGAGTCTAAAAAAAGAAATTTCACCAGGTGATTTTGTAATTGTTGACCAATTTGTTGACAGAACGTGGGGACGTGATGACACATTTTCAGATATTGGGAGTGTAAGACATACTTCGATGGCTCACCCATATGACCCAGAGATGAGAGAGATTGCAATCAAGGTTTTAGAAGAACTTGGTTTTAGATTTCACAAAAAAGGTACATGTGTGGTTATTCAGGGACCGCGATTTTCAACGTTGGCTGAAAGCAGATGGTATTCCAAGATGGGGTTTGACGTTATCGGAATGACTCAGTATCCTGAGGTAGCTTTGGCAAATGAGCTTGGAATAAAGTATTTAAATATAACTCTTGTAACAGACTATGATGCTGGCTTAGAAGATGACCCGAATATAAAACCTGTTTCACATGAAGAGGTTTTAAGAGTGTTTTCTGAAAATATAGAAAAGCTAAAAAAAGTTATCATTGAAATAATAAAAAGAATATAAAGACAGGTGGGACATGAATATGGAGTACATTTTACGGGTTAAAGGTATTTCTAAGAGATTTGGTAATATTCAAGCAAATGATAATGTGTGTTTGGATGTCAAAAAAGGTGAGGTACATGCCATACTTGGGGAAAATGGTGCTGGAAAGTCTACTTTAATGAATATCATCTATGGTCTTTACACTCCTGATTCTGGAGAGATATATTTTGAGGGGCAAAAACTTGAGGTCAAAGGTCCTCATGAAGCAATTGAAAAAGGAATAGGAATGGTTCATCAGCATTTTATGCTAATACCTGTGTTTACGGTGGCTGAAAATATTGTTTTGGGATTTGAGCCAAAAGGTTTTAGATTTAATGTTCAGGAGGCTGAGAAGAAAATTCTTGAAATTTCGAAAAAATATAATTTGGAAATTGATCCGAAGGCCAAGGTCGGAGATTTGAGCGTTGGTATGCAACAAAGAGTGGAGATATTAAAGGCTTTTTATAGAGATGCAAGACTTTTAATACTTGATGAGCCAACAGCAATGTTAACACCTCAAGAGACAAGAGAGCTTTTTAAAATTATAAATAACCTTAAAGCCCAGGGAATATCAATACTGTTTATAAGCCATAAACTTGATGAGGTTATGGAAATTTCAGATAGAGTGACTGTTATGAGAAGAGGAAAAACAATAAAGACCCTGAACACCAAAGAAACTAGCGAACAGGAACTTGCAAACTTGATGGTTGGAAGAGAAGTTAAACTTGTTGTTGAAAAGAATAAACCACGGTTAGGTGAGACTGTACTAAAAGTTGAAAACCTTTCGGTTAAATTAAAAAACGGTGTTGAAAAGGTCAAAGATGTAAGTTTTGAAGTAAGAAGAGGAGAAATTTTAGGTATAGCGGGTGTTGATGGAAATGGTCAAAATGAGCTTGTAGAAGCTATTGTTGGCCTTATTTCATCAACAGGGAGAATAATTTTCAACGGGCAAGAGATTCAAAATCTTCCCACCCGCAAACGTTACGAAAAAGGGATTGCTTATATTCCTGCAGATAGACAGCAGGATGGGCTTGTCTTGAACTTTACAGTGGCAGAAAACATTGTCCTTAAAAGGTATTATAAAAAACCATATTCTAATAGGGGTTTTTTAAATTATAAAGCAATAATCTCAGAGGCTGATAAGCTTATACATGAATTTGATGTGCGTCCTCCTGATTACAAACTGTTTGCAAAGAACCTTTCAGGTGGCAATCAGCAAAAGGTAATCTTGGCAAGAGAGTTTTCAAGCAGTCCGGACCTTTTAATTGCCGTTCAGCCAACAAGAGGAATGGATGTGGGAGCTATAGAGTACATCCATAGAAAACTGATTGAACTTCGAGACAGTGGCAAAGCTATATTGCTTGTTTCATTAGAGCTTGATGAGATTTTGAACCTGTCTGACAGGATTGCTGTAATGTATTCTGGAGAAATTATGGATATTATAGACAGCAAAAACGCAACAAGAGAACAAATAGGACTTTTGATGATAGGCAAGAAAAAGAAGGAGGCCTAAACGGTGATGGTAAAAAAGGTTTTGCAAAGTATTTTGATGCCACTTATTGCTATTTTTATATCCATGATTGTAGGTGGGATAGTAATATTAATCACAGCAAAACAAAATCCTATTTATGCATACATCGCTCTTTTTAGTGGAGCATATGGGAACTTAATGAACTTTGCAACAACCCTGACAAACGCAATACCGCTCATAATAACTGGGCTTGGGGTTGCAATAGCATTTTCTTCAGGGCTTTTTAATATTGGTGCTGAAGGACAGTTTTGGATAGGCGCAATTGTTGCAACTTATCTTGGATATCAGATAAAGGGTCTTCCGTGGTTTTTACACATTCCCCTAATAATTGTGTGCGCTATGATAGCAGGTGCACTGTGGGGTGGGCTTGTTCCTGGGCTTGCAAAGGTTTACACTGGTGCTCATGAGGTTATCACAACTATGATGATGAGCTATATAGCTATCTATTTTAGCCACTATCTATTAGAAGGCGGGCCAATGATGGATAAAGGAACAATACCACAATCACCAGTGATTCAAAACAGTGCAAAGCTAAGTACTTTGGTACCAAATACACAGCTGTCAAGTGGACTTTTCATTGCAATTCTGGCAGTTGTGGTGGTTTATATTCTCATGTACAAAACAACATTAGGTTATGAACTCAGAGCAGTAGGGTTTAATATCAAAGCTGCAAAGTATGCTGGCATGAACGTTGCACAAAAACTTGTTTTGGCTATGGGGCTTTCGGGCGCGTTTGCTGGTCTTGCTGGTGCTGTTCAGATAATGGGTGTTCAGTACAGACTATATGATAGCTTTACATCAGGGTATGGTTATACTGCTATAGTTGTTGCACTTCTTGCAAACAACAATCCTATAGGTGTTGTAATAGCAGCACTTTTCCTGGCAGGACTTTCAACAGGTGCACAGGAAATGCAGATGCAAACAAATATCTCTGGTCAGCTTGCCGATGTTGTTGTGGGACTTATAATATTCTTCATTGCAATTGAAGAGCTTTATAGGATTATTATGGAAAAGATTAGAACCGGAAAAACAAAGTTACAACCGGTAGGAGGGCAAGAATAAGATGAATATACTCAGTATTTTTACAAACCCATATTTGTGGGCGTCAACCATTGCAATGGCAGTACCGCTTGCACTTCCGGCAATTGGCGGTACTTTTTCAGAACGAGCTGGCGTTGTCAATATTTCTATGGAAGGAATAATGCTAATTTCGGCATTTGTTTCTGTTGCATTTTCAGCATACTTTCACAATGCATGGCTTGGACTTTTAGCGGGAGTAATCTCTGGTATTTTAGTAGCATATGTGTTTGCATGGGCAGCTGCAAAAATGTATGCAAACCAGATAGTCCTTGGTATGGCTTTTAATATATTTGCATCTGGTATCACTGCTTATCTTTTTAATGTTATATATGGTCCTGAAGGAACACCTTTTGACACACCCAAACTTCCTGATGTTAGAATACCTGCGATAGATAAAATCCCTGTAATTGGACAGATATTGAGCGGACAAAATGTGATGGTTTATATAATGTTTGTTTTGATAATACTTAGCCAGTGGTTCTTGTTCAAGACAACCATAGGTTTGAGGCTTAGAGCTGTGGGCGAAAATCCAGAAGCTGCCGAGACAGCAGGTATCGATGTTGTAAAGATGAAATACTTAGGCGTTATTCTGGGCGGGGCATTTTCAGCACTTGGTGGTGCTTATCTATCAATTGGTGTTTTGAACAGTTTTTCACCTGAGATGTCGTCAGGAAGAGGTTATATAGCTTTAGCTGCCATGATTTTTGGTAAATGGACACCGGTTGGCTCATTTTTAGCATCACTTTTGTTTGGTTTTGCAACAGCTCTGAGCTATACATTGCAAGAATCTTCAATTTCAAAAAACATTATCATGATGCTACCATATGTAGTTACAATATTAGCATTGATTGGAATAGGTGGCAAGAGCGTTGCACCTGCTGCCGACGGTATTCCCTACAGGCCTAAAAAATAGAAAAGAGAGTGAGGTGCGCTCTCAATGGAAAGTTTTGAATTAGTAGGATATCCCCAGAGGTATGAACTTGTATTAAAGAGGTTAAAGCAACTCATTGAAGAAAAATTTAAAGAAGGTGACAAGCTTCCTTCTGAGCTGGAACTTGCAAAGCTTTTTGGCGTGAGCAGAGCAACGCTCAGAGAGGCTTTAAGAATATTAGAAGAAGAAGGATATGTTGTAAGAAAACATGGTGTAGGAACTTTTGTATCATCACGACCAATTTTACAATCTGGGATGGAAGAGCTCCAGAGTATAACGAAGCTAATGGAAAAGCAAGGGTATAAACCCCACACAAAGGATATAGTTGTTACTAAAACATATCCAAATGCAAAGGAAGCTCATATGCTTAGAATATCAACAACTGAAGAGATTATCAAAATAGAAAGAGTTCGACTTGCAGAGAATATTCCTGTTGTTTATTGTGTTGATAGACTTCCTGCAAAGTTGTTTCCATTTGATTTTAAATTTGTAGGAGAGTCGTTGTTTGACTATTTGAATGATACCATGGGAATATATATTGCATATGCAATCTCTGATATCATTCCTATGCTTGCTGAGAAAAATAATGTGTATAAAAAGCTTGAGCTTGAAAAGAACGATGTTGTTCTTTTACTTGACCAGATTCACTTCGACCAAAATGATGTTCCTATTTTGTATTCATCGAATTATTTTTCACCTAAAAAATTCAGGTTCTATATTGTAAGAAAGAGGGTTTAAAAAATGAAGTACTTGGACAATGTTGATGATACAATTATATATTTTTTGACCTTAGCCAAAGAAGCTCAAAAAAAGGCATATGCACCGTATTCCTGTTTCAAGGTTGGGGCAGCAGCTGTTGGAAACAGTAGCAAAGTGTACACAGGGTGCAACGTCGAAAATGCTTCATATCCACTTTCCATGTGTGCAGAAAGGATTGCAATTTTTAAAGCGATATCAGAAGGTGAAAGTGAAATAAAAGCTCTTTATATAATCGGTCCTGAGAATGAGCCTATATCGCCGTGTGGTGCGTGCAGGCAGGTAATATTTGAACTTGCAAGAAATAGCACCATTTATCTTTCAAATTGTGATATGACAAAAGTAATAGAGACTAATAGCAAAGAGCTTTTGCCATACGGATTTGACTTGAAAGAAAGATGAAATTAAGGTGGGAGGGAGATTATCCAAGGTGAAAGTGGTATTTCTTTCTCTTATCACAGGATTTATTGTCGGTGCTATATTTAAACTTCTAAAGCTTCCAATTCCTGCCCCAAATGCACTTGCAGGTATAATGGGTATATTTGGAATATTTTTGGGAGCTGTTTTTGTTGAGCAAATTCTCAAGTTGTTAGCAAAGTAAAACAAGAAGGTGAAAGGCGTGCTGGTGACAGAGATTATTAGGAAAAAAAGAGATGGAGATATCTTGAACAAAGAAGAACTTGAATTTATTGTAAACGGGTTTGTAAAAGGTGAAATTCCAGACTATCAGATGTCTGCTTTCTTGATGGCTATATATTTTAGAGGGATGTCAAAAGAAGAGCTTGTAGCACTTACCATGCTCATGGCAAAATCAGGCAAGATGGTAGACCTGAGCAGTATAGATGGTATCAAGGTTGACAAACACTCAAGTGGTGGTATTGCTGACACAACCACCCTTGGTTTTAATACCACTGGCAGCATCTTGCGGTGTAAAGGTTGCAAAGATGTCAGGACGAGGGCTTTCTCACACAGGTGGGACAATTGACAAGTTGGAGTCAATCCCAGGTTTTAAAACATGAGCTTTCAGAAGATGAGTTTATAGAAGCTGTAAATAAAGTTGGTGCAGCAATTGTTGGGCAGTCAGAAAGCCTTGTTCCTGCAGACAAAAAGATATATGCTTTGAGAGATGTCACAGCTACAGTTGAATCTATACCACTTATTGCATCTTCTATCATGAGCAAAAAGATTGCAGCTGGGAGCGACAAAATAATACTTGATGTCAAGTTTGGCAAAGGTGCTTTCATGAAAGAGTATGAAAAGGCAAAAGAGCTTGCTAATACTATGGTTGAGATTGGAACTTTGGCAGGAAGAGAAACCATCGCTTATGTTACAGATATGAACCAGCCGCTTGGTCTTATGATTGGCAACGCTCTTGAGGTTATTGAAGCAATAGAAGTTTTGAAAGGCAGAGGACATGAAGATTTGAAGAATCTTTGTATTGAATTTGCATCTGAGATGATAATTATGGCTGGAGTTGAAAAGGAGAAAAAATTAGCACGAGAAAGAGCAATTGAGAGCATTGAAAAAGGACATGCTCTTGAAAAGTTTAAAGAAATTATAAAAAACCAAGGTGGAAACCCTGAAATAGTTGACAATTATTCTTTGCTGCCACAAGCCAAATATACTTATGAACTAAAATGCGATGAAGATATGTATATAAAAGATATTGATGCACTCAAACTTGGACTTTGCGCATTAAAACTTGGAGCAGGAAGACAAAAAAAAGAAGACAAAATTGACTATGCGGTTGGAATTCAACTTTTTGGTAAAATAGGCGACAAAATAGCCAAGAATATGCCGTTTGCTAAAATCTATGCAAATGATGAAAAAAGGCTTGAAGAAGTCATCTCAGATGTGAAAACTGCATTTGAGTTTTCTAAGAGGCCTGTTCTAAAAAGAAAAGTAATATTTGCAAAGATAACAAAAGACAATGTTTTTGAATTTTAAATTACGTGGAGGGGAACATGATGACCAGAGAAGAGATTGCAAAGTTTATTGACCACACACTTTTAAGATCCTCTGCAACACCTGCAGATATAAAAAAGATTTGCGATGAGGCATTAAAATATTCTTTTGCTTCAGTTTGTGTGAATCCTTATTATGTAAAATTGTGTAAGGAATATTTGAAAGAGTCAAATGTCAAAGTGGCAACTGTGATAGGGTTTCCACTTGGCGCAAACACTCTTAAAACAAAGGTGTTTGAAGCAAAAGAAGCTTTTGAAAACGGTGCTGATGAGATAGATATGGTTATAAATATTGGAGCTATGCTAAGTGGTGACACGGATTATGTTTACGAAGAGATAAAAAGCATTGTTGATGTTGCAAAAGAGTATTCAAATAAAATAGTAAAGGTAATAATTGAGACGTCTGAACTTGACAATGAAAAGAAGATAGAAGCATGCAAAATTGCAGCCGCAGCAGGCGCTGATTATGTGAAAACTTCAACAGGTTTTTCTAAAAGCGGTGCAAAGTATGAAGATATACTTCTTATGAGAAAGGCTGTCGGTAGCAAGGTCAAAATTAAAGCGTCGGGTGGCATCAGAACGTTTGAGGATGCTCTTTTGATGATACAAGCAGGCGCAAGCAGAATCGGCACAAGCAATGGTGTTGCAATTGTGGGTGGCGAATAAAAAATAACTTTTAAGTCTTCGTATTTGGAGGTAAGATGTCTAAAATGAGAATTATATTGATTGTACTTGACAGTGTGGGTGTTGGTGCACTGGAGGATGCAAATCTTTACGGCGATGAAGGGAGCAATACTCTTTCGAATATATCTTACGCAGTTGGTGGACTTGAACTTAAGAATATGTACAAGCTTGGGATAGGAAACATAACAAGCATAAAAGGTACACCGCCAAATCCTAATCCTATTGGAGTTTTTGGTAAAAGCAAGGAAATGTCAAAGGGCAAGGATACTATAACCGGTCACTGGGAGATAGCAGGTGTTGTGTTAGAAGAGCCTTTCAAGACATTTCCAAATGGTTTTCCTGAAGATTTGATTCAGGAATTTGAAAAAAGGATTGGGAGAAAAGTTCTTGGCAACAAAGTTGCATCTGGTACAGAGATAATAAAAGAGCTTGGTGAGGAGCATATAAAAACCGGCTATCCAATTGTTTATACTTCTGCTGACTCTGTATTTCAAATAGCTGCTCACGAGGAGGTTATTCCTCTTGAAGAACTTTACAGGATATGCCAAATAGCAAGGCAACTTCTTGTTGGGAAGTATCTTGTTGCAAGAGTAATTGCAAGACCATTTGTGGGGAAAGATAGAAACAGTTTTGTTAGAACTTATAACAGAAGAGATTTTGCAGTTGAGCCACCTTATAATACGCTGCTTGACAATATTAAAGAGGCAGGTTATGAGTGTGTAGGGATAGGTAAAATAGAGGATATTTTTGCCAAAAGAGGACTGACAAAGAGTATTCACACAGAAGGAAACATGGACGGGGTTGACAAAACCTTGAAGGTGATGGATGAAGTTGACAAAGGACTAATTTTTACAAACCTTGTTGATTATGATATGCTGTATGGTCACAGAAATGACCCTCATGGTTACGCAAAGGCTTTGATAGACTTTGACACAAGGCTTCCCGAAATCATGGAAAAGCTGAAAAAGGATGATATTTTAATAATCACTGCAGACCATGGTTGTGACCCGACAACACCTTCAACAGATCATTCGCGTGAACATGTGCCAATCTTGGTGTATGGTGAGAATATCAAAAAAGGATATGACCTTGGAACAAGAAAAAGTTTTTCTGACATTGGTCAGACAATAGCAGAGTATTTGAATGTTAAACCTTTAAAATTTGGAGAGAGTTTTTTAAAAGAAATTGCGATAAAATAGCTACTGAGGTGATTTTTATGTCATATTATCAAAAGGTAAAAGAAGCATCAGAATTTATAAAAAGTAAGATTCCAAGTGTGCCAGAGATTGCTATTATTCTGGGAAGTGGGCTTGGTGGTTTTGCGGATACAATGGAAGATAAAATTGAAATCAAATATTCAGAGATACCTCATTTTCCTGTGTCTACTGTCAAGGGACACAAAGGCAACTTGGTTTTTGGAAAAGTAAAAGGGAGAGAGATTTTGGCCTTTCAAGGAAGATTTCATCTTTATGAAGGGTATAAGATTGAAGAGGTTGTATTTGGTGTGAGGGCAGCAGGACTTTTGGGAGTGAAAAAACTGATTGTTACAAACGCTGCGGGTGGAATTTCTCCACTACTTGCCCCTGGGGATTTAATGGTTATAAGGGATCATATAAATCTTTCAGGTGAAAACCCGGCAATTGGACCAGAAGCGGAAAGATTTGGTGAAAGGTTTTTTGATATGACATATGCATATGACAGAGAGATAATTGAAAAAGCAAAAGATGTTTATAAGAAAAATGGCGTTGATTATAAAGAAGGTGTATATGCATTTTTAAAAGGACCTTCGTATGAAACACCTTCGGAGATAAGGATGCTAAAAATCCTTGGTGCTGATGCAGTTGGAATGTCAACAGTTCCAGAAGTTATTGCGGCTCGGCAGATGGACATAAGAGTTTTTGGAATTTCTTGTATTACAAACATGGCAGCAGGAATTCTTGAGAAAAAACTTTCACATGAAGATGTCATAGAAGTTTCAAAGATGGTTGAGGAAAAGTTTATAAAAATAATTAAGGATTTGATAGAGATTATTTAAAAAAGAAGAGTAAATACTTATAAATCCTACACTGCAAAGCTTTTGTGCAGTGTAGGATTTTTGTTTATTATACAAAAAAAGCGGGTAAAAATAAATTTAGGATATTATTTTTCCTGCGGGGAGGGAAAAATGCTGTATGAAAAAGGTGTTGATTGTAGATGATGCTGCATTTGTCAGGTATTCTTTGAGGCAAACGTTAGAAAAATATGGGTTTGAGGTTGTAGGTGAGGCTTGTGATGGTAAAAGCTGTATAAAACTTTTTCAGCAGCTTCACCCAGACATAGTGACTCTTGATATTACGATGCCAGAGATGAATGGTATAGAGGTTTTGAAAAAGATTATGGAGATTGACAAAAATGCAAAAGTTGTCATGATAACTGCTTTAGGGCAAGAGGAAAAGGTAAAAGAGGCAGTATTAAATGGGGCAAAAGGGTTTATTGTAAAACCGTACAAGGAAGAACATTTAGTAAAGGTCTTGGCTTCTTTATAAAGTGATAAGAAGGTGAGACCGTGAATGAAATACAAAAAGACCCTATGTTTGAGATATTTATCAGTGAAGCAAAGGAAATAGTTAATTCGTTAGAGCGAACATTTATTGATTTGAAAGAAAATAACATCAGTTTAGATGCAGTAGCTTCAGAGGCTTTGAGGTTATTTCATACTCTAAAAGGTTCTTCTGCAATGATGGGGTTTAATAATTTATCTGAAGTTTGTCACAAAGCTGAAGATATATTTATATGTGTAAGAGACAAAAAAATGATTCCGAAAGATCTTGATGAGTTTATTTTGAATATGCTCAGATTAGTAGACTTTTTAAACTGTCAGATAGTTTGTCTTGAGGGTTCTGAGAAGAGTATATCTGATGACAATATTGAAGATATTTTAACAAAATTAAATGAGAGTTTACATGAATTTGTTGATGATGTTAATAAAAAAGAGACAAGGTATTATATAAAGCTGTTTTTTCAAGAAGGCTGGGAAATGGAAAATCTAAGGGCTTTCTTGATAGTACAAAATCTAAAAAACTATGCAAAGATTTTGGAATATCAACCAGCAGATATCGAAAACAATATGCAGTCAGCCGAGAAGATAAAGAAAGATGGATTCTTAATTGTAATTGAAACTCCAATGAAAAAAGAAGATGTTTTAAAACTGTTTGAAAGTTTTGCATGGGTTAAAGATATTAAGTTAAGTGAAACTTTAGAAAAGTCTGCTCAGGATAAAGAGGAACTTTCTAACCAATCCTATTTCAGCTATACAAATAAACTAATAAATGTAAATATAGAAAAAGTTGATAAGCTGATAGACCTCATTGGTGAGATGGTCATAACATTTTCGATGATTGTTCAACATCCTGAGATAAAAGGAGATGAGAACAGCAGCATAAAAAATTTAACAATTCAGATGTCAAAGTTGATTAGAGAACTACAAGAAGTTGCGATGTCAATGCGAATGTTACCACTTTCTTCTACATTTCAGAGAATGAAAAGAATTATTGTGGAAATGTCAACAAAACTTCAAAAGCCTGTAGAAGTGCATATCTCTGGAGAAGAAACAGAACTTGACAAGATTTTGATAGAACATATTACAGATCCATTAATTCACATAGTTCGAAATGCTATTGATCACGGAATAGAAAGCCAGAGCGAAAGATTACAAAAAGGAAAAAGTAAGGTAGGAAATATATATATAACCGCTAAAAATAGTGGGTCTGAAGTTATTATAAGTATTCAAGATGATGGAAAAGGGATAGATAAAGAAAAAATCATAAAAAAAGCTTTAGAAAAAAAATTAATATCATCTGCAGATGACATTTCTGAAAATGAGCTTTTTGATTTAATATTTCTTCCTGGTTTTTCAACAAAGGAAGAAACAACAGAGTATTCAGGTCGAGGAGTGGGGCTTGATATAGTAAAAAGGAGTATTCAAAAAATTGGGGGAAAGATTGTTGTAGAATCTTCAAAAGATGTCGGAACAAAATTTACAATAAAAATACCTCTTACTTTAGCAATTATTGATGGAATGTTAATTGAGGTAAACGGGAACATATTTGTACTGCCTTTAAATTCTATTGTTGAAACCTTCAAGCTTGAGAAAACTCAGATAATATCAGAAAATGGGGTTCCGTTTGTTTATAGAAGAGGTTTGTGTTTTAACATAGTTGATTTAAACAGGATATTTTTTACAGGTAATATGTTATCAAGAATAAAGCAATCTTATTTAGGTATACTTGTAACAAATGGTGAAAAGAGTGCTATTTTACTTGTTGACAATATGATATCTCAACAGCAAATAGTTATAAAAACTCTTCCAGCTATTTTAAATCAGGTAAGAGGTATTTCAGGATGTACATTGCTTGGAAGTGGACAAATAGCATTTATTTTAGATATTGATTCTTTGCTTGAAAGGTAGGTGATTTCAAAGTGCAGGAAAAGGTGGTTGAAAATTTCTCACAAGAGTTTGAAGAAGCAATGAAAGATATGTATTTAATTTTCAAAGTTGATGAACAAAACTATGGTATAGAGATAAAATATGTTATTGAAATTATAGGACTTGTGCCAATAACAAATGTTCCAAACCAAGAAGAGTATATAAAAGGTATTATAAATTTGCGAGGGAAAATAATTCCAGTGATTGACGCAAGAATGAGATTATTGAAACCTCAAAAAGAATATAACGAGAGGACGTGTGTGATTGTTACGAGTATCAACCAATTCTTAGTAGGTATCATAGTTGATCATGTGAGTGAAGTTGTTGTTATTGAAAAGGAAAAAATCAGTCCTTTACCACAAACATATGAAAAGATAGAAGAAAGGTTTTTTAAAGGTGTTGCAAACCTTAATGATAAGCTTGTTCTATTGATTGATTGTGAAACTTTTGTCAAGCCTGATAGATTAACTGCATTTTAAAGCAAAATAGAATTAATTTAAGAAAGGAGATGAAGACTTATTATGTATAACCTAATAAAGAATTTAAAAATATCAGCCAAAATATTGTCTGGTTTTTTTATAGTGCTTGTACTTATTCTGATAATGGGAATATTCTCTATTACTAATATAAATAAAATAAACAACAGCTACATGAATGTATATAACAAACATATAAAATCTTTTATGTTAATTGGAGAAGTTTTGAATTATTTTCAAAGGCAGAGAGTTAATTATAGGAATGTCTTACTTGCAAGAAATTCTACTGAAATGAATAGTTATATTCAAAAAACTGATGAAATAACAAATAATTTTAAAACAGCACTTGAAGAGTATTCAAAATTGATTGAGGAAGAAGATGAAGACATAAGGAAAGAGTACCAAAATTTATCTTCTTTAATGAGAGAATATGAGAGTTTGACAAATCAAATAATTGATTTGGCTAAAAAAGATAAAAATGCAGCAATTGACTTAGTGTTCAAGCCCAGTTCATTACAACTTGTAACGGATGTTCAAAATTCTATAAACACACTTTATGCTCTCGAAAAACAAACTATTGAAAAGACTAACAAGCAAAATAGTTTACTGGCAAAAACTACTGTAACAACCATGATAATTATAATTATTTGCTGTATGATAATTTCTCTAATTTTAGGAGTAGTTATATCATCTGCGATAAGCAGACCACTTTCTGAGATGGTGTCAGTAGCTCAGAAAATAGCCGAAGGGGATTTAACAACTGATGTTAAAGCAGATTCGAAAGATGAGATTGGACTTCTTGCCAATGCATTTTCAAAAATGATTGATTCGCTTTCTCAACTGATTTTTTCAGTAAAATCTTCTGCAGAGCAAGTTGCGCTTGGAGCAAAGCAGCTTGCAGATGCAAGCCAGAGCTTGGCCCAGGGTGCGACAGACCAGGCAAGCGCAATTGAAGAGCTAAATGCCTCTGTTGAAGAGGTGTCTGCTCAGACAAAACAGAACAGCAAAAATGTTGAGGAAGCTACAAATTTTGCTAATCAGATAAAGGATGAAGCAAGAGTTGGTATGCAGCAGATGGAAGATATGATGAAAGCCATGGAAGAGATAAATATGGCATCTGCAAATATCTCAAAGATTATAAAGACCATAGACGAAATAGCTTTTCAGACAAATATATTGGCGCTTAACGCTGCAGTTGAGGCAGCACGGGCGGGAAGTTATGGAAAAGGATTTGCGGTAGTAGCCGAAGAGGTCAGGAACTTAGCAACAAGGAGCGCAAATGCTGCAAAAGAGACAAGTAGTCTTATTGAATCTACCATCAAAAAGATTGAAGTGGGAGATAGTATTGTAAAGCAGACATACACCTCGTTAGATAGAATTACAAAGAATATTGATAAAATGGCCATGATTATGAATGATATAATGTATTCTTCAAAAGAACAGTCTGAAGCAATAGCACAGATTACAGAGGGAATAAACCAGGTTGCAAATGTGGTGCAGAGCAATTCAGCAAACTCTCAAGAGACAGCTGCCGCTTCAGAAGAACTTTACAGCCAGGCAGATGTTCTTAAAAACCTTGTTGAAAGATTTAAAACAAGAAGCTGATAAAAATCATAAAAAGCTAATTGGGGCTGGGGAAACCAGCTCCTTTTATTTTTTGTATCGATACAGTTTTGATTTTAAGATTTGATTTTTGAATCTTTTTGTGTAGAATTAGGCAAGTAGAAATATTTTTAAAGAGGTGGTTTTATGAAAAACAAAGTAAAGTTTTGGGTATTTTCTGGGGTAATGATTGCTCTTGTATTTGTTTTAACATTTACAATAAAGATACCGCTCATGACAGGGTATTTTAACATTGGTGATGTTGTAATAATGCTTTCTTCTATTTTATTCGGCAAAAGCATAGGGTTTATGAGCGGAAGTTTTGGTTCTGCCCTTGCGGATATTGCTTCTGGTTATACCATTTATGCTCCTTTTACTTTTGTCATCAAAGGACTTGAAGGTTTTATCTGTGGCCTGATTTTCGAAAAATTAGAAAGAAAGAAGAAGTGGGCATCTTTTATTATTTCGACAATGCTCAGTGGCATTTTTATGGCAATGGGGTATTTTTTGTCAGAAGCTTGTGTGTTAAAATATCTATCATCGGCATTAAATATTAATAGAAACTTACAATTTGGACTTAAAGTTGCTCTTGCGAATTTGCCTTTTAATTTGCTGCAGGGTATTTTGTCAGCAATAATTTCCATAATATTGGTTGTACCTCTTTATAATAATAAGTTTATCAGGAAGATGAGAACTTGAGATACTTAAAATTACCATATATACCAGAAAGTAAAGCTACTTGTGTTTTGCTTGACAAAAGAGCGTACGATAAGTTTATCTATGCGTTAGAAGATTTGGGTATAAAAATAGTGATATGTGAAAGCTGTGATGACCTTTATCCTGCGATATCTTCTCACCCTGATATATTTTATTTTCACTATGAAGACAACTTAATCTTTGCCGCTCCCAACTCGCCAAGAAAAACAACAGCGGAACTGAAAAAACTTGGATTTAATATAATATTTGGAGAGAAAGCTGTTCTGGGAAAATATCCTGAGGATGTAAAGTATAATATCGCAAAAGTTGGGACAAAAGTCTTTCACAATTTTAAATTTACTGATAGAATAGTAGCAAAAAAAATAGAAGAAGATAACCTTCAAAGGATTCATGTAAAACAGGGGTATACTAAATGTTCAATCTTGATTGTAAATTCAAATGCAATTATTACCTCTGATAAAGGAATTAACAAAAAGGCAATTGAAAATGGAATAGATAGCTTGCTTATATCGCCAGGCTTTATTAAATTGGAAGGGCTTAGCTATGGTTTTATTGGTGGCTGTGGAGGGTTAATCAGCAAAAACCTGATGGTTTTTAATGGTGATATTTCAATGCATCCAGATTATTTGAGTATAAAGAATTTTCTTAAAAAGTATAATATTGAAATCTTGAATGTTGCGGGTTTGCAGCTTTCAGATATAGGTTCTATCATTCCATTGTGTCAGGAGTAGAAAAAAGAGCATATTGAAAAAGAGCATTTGAGGGTATATTTATTATTGTGCTAAAAAGTTAAAGCTTATATTCAGGGATGTGAAGAAAATGCAAATATTGAGTTTGGGAGTGGCAGACGACCCTGTTTTTGTATATGAGAGGTTGAAAAGGCAGCTGGATAAGAATGAAAGTATAAAAGGACTTTCCATTGAGCCAAATCAATGTGGCACTATCACGTTTTACGGTATTTTTTTAAGTGATGATGAACTTAAGAAAAATTTTGATTTGAATGCATATGACAGAGTAAAATATTTTGTTGCTGATGCAATAGCAAATGTGATAATTGAGTACACCAGAGAAAAATTTCTTTTTAAGCTGATAAAAGAAGATTATTATTTTTTAGATGAAATAGAAGCAAAAAAGATATTTCAAGAAAGTCAGAAAAGGTTGAATGAACTAACAAGTGCTCAGAGTTTTTCAAAGGTTAAGTTTGAAATAATAAAAAAAGTGCTTGATTTTTTAGACTCTAACTTTGAATTTAATTTTGAAGGTTTTTTGACCTTCAGATTAAAAGATTATATAAAAACAATTCAAGATATTGTAGAAGATGTTACAAATAAATATCTTCTAGAAAGAGAGTACTTTCAGTTTATAAACCTTCTGAGATATTTTACAGACATTCAAGAATCAAAGATAGAACATGTAGATGTTATCCCGACTGCTAAAATGTATTTGCTCCTTGACAGAGAAGGAAATGAAATAAAAGACGAGTTTTATGAGCTTTTATCAAAAAATTTTAAGTTAAGTCTTTCAAAAGAAGATATACTTTTAAGCAGACTAATTTCGCTCTCCCCTCAAGATATTGTTTTTCACAAGCACCAGGGTATAACTGTTCCCGCGGATGTACTTGAAATTCTTTCTCTTGTATTTGATAAAAAAATTAAATTTTGTACTTCTTGTAATATAAAATATGCAGAGAGTTTTTCGTCCAAGAGTGAGGAATAGTTCCTCACTCTTATTTTGCACTATTTACTTCAGTTATTTAAAGTGATATAATCTTAAAGAAAAATAGAAGTAGCTGAGCCTTAAAAGAGGTGTATAAAGGAATATGAATGAGAAACTCAAGAATGAGATGACAGACCATCTTTTTGAAGCAATACTTGAACTGAGAACAATAGAGGAGTGTTATAATTTTTTTGAAGATTTGTGCACCGTAAGAGAGATTCAGGAGCTTTCTCAAAGATTTGAGGTTGCAAAGCTTCTATTTGAGGGTGCAAAGTACAGTGACATTACAAAAAGAACTGGCGCATCTCCTGCTACAATTAGCAGAGTAAACAGGTGTCTAAACTATGGAGCTGACGGTTATAAAACTGTGCTTACTAGACTTAAACAAAAATCAAGATTGGATGATGAAAAGTGATAGAACTTTTTATTGCCACGCCTTTAGGTACAGAGTCGGTTGCAAAGGAAGAGCTGATAAGGCTGGGATATAAAAATCTAAAAGTTGAAAATGGAAGGATTCTTGTGTCAGCTAAGCTTGAAGACATTCCAAAACTCAATATAAATTTAAGAACGTCAAATAGAATTTTTGCTATCTTAAACAAGTTCAAAGCTCAGACTTTTGATGAACTATTTGATGGCGTATACAGCTACTCTTGGCACGAAATACTGCCCAAAGATGCAAAGATTTTGGTAACTGGCAGGACAGAAAAGTCCAAGTTGTTTAGTATAAGAGCGTGCCAGTCTATAACTAAAAAAGCAATAGTTGAGAAACTAAAATCAAAATACAATGTAGGCTTTCTTGAAGAGAGTGGAGAACTTTTCAAGATAGAAATTGCCATGATAAATGACTGGGCTTATCTGCTTTTTGACACAACAGGTGATTCTCTTCACAAAAGAGGTTATCGAAAACTTATTTCTAAAGCGCCTTTGAAAGAAAACATAGCAGCAACCTTAGTCCTGCTTGCCAAATGGCAAGACACTGAAGAAGTATTTTGGGACCCATTTTGCGGTTCTGGAACCATAGCAATTGAAGCAGCAATGGTTGCCAGAAACATAGCTCCCGGCATTAACAGAACTTTTCTGGCTGAAAAAAATGGATTTATTTCACAACAGGAATGGAAAAAAACAAGGCTTGAGGCAATTGAGAGGATTGATTACCAAAAAAAGTTTGAGATACTATCTTCTGATATTGACGAAAGTATGATATACATTGCAAAAGCAAACGCAAAGGAGATTGGTGTAGATAAAGACATAAGATTTTTCAGGGCAGATGCAAGGAAAATTAAAAAACCATCAGAGAAAGGCATAATTGTGACAAACCCGCCATATGGAGAGAGAATTGACGATATGGATATATTTAAGCTTTACAGGGATTTTGGCAGATGTCTTAAAACTTTTGATAACTGGCGATTTTTTATGTTATCTGCTTATAACAAAATTGAAAAAGCATTTGGCAGAAAAGCAGATAAAAACAGGAAGATTTATAATGGAAAGATAAAAACCTATCTTTATTTCTATTTCACGTTATGATAAAATGAGTTAAAAACAAAAGTAACATAATAAGGAGTTTGAATTTAAAATGAGTGAAAATAATATCTTAGAGCTTGTAGTTTCTTCACTCAAGGCTCTCAGCAGTTCAATGGAAGCTATGAATGAAAAGATAGAAAGTATTGAAAAAAGACTTGACAGTATGGAAAAAAGAATGGACGGTTTAGAGAAGAGACTTACCAGCCTTGAGGTTAAAGTAGCCAACATAGAAAAGGATGTTGGAGAGCTAAAAGAAAATGTTAAAGAGTTAAATCGCAGGATGAATGCTGTATATGACCAGGTTGCATTTTTGACAGAATTTAGAACAGAGATGATAATGTTCAAAGATGAAACAAACAAGAAGTTTGAAAAGCTCACAAAGGATCAAGAAGCTCTTAAAGACTGGGCTGCCGACCAGGAAATTGAATTGAGGACATTAAAGCTTGTTCAGAATGGGTAAAATGAAAAAGGGCTTGCCGTCCGAAAAAGCATGTGTATTTTTGGCAAGCCCTGTATAATTTTATTCCTCTTTTTTCTTAAATTTTTCCAAATCTTCTTTTACAAACTTTATATTCAGCTTTGAAAAGTCAATCTTGTCTATTTTTATGCTTTTCACAAAATTCTCGAAGTCAGAAACTGTATAGCTATTATAATACAAAACAGGAATGGACAGGTCAATGGTGTAATAATATTGATTGTATTTTATCATATAGATAATTCTGTTCTGAAGATTAATAAAATTAAAGTCTCTATTTGGATTTCCCTTTGCAAGTTCTGAAAGCTTAAGAATATTATAGACATAAATAAACTTATAAATAGAAAGATTTTTGTCAGTATACTTCAAAAGGCTCATATTTACAGTTTTGCTCTTATATTCATTGCTTTCAACCCATGCTTGCATAGTGTTTTTTATTATCTTATCGGCAGGGTCTACGTTTATTCCACCATTTATTGTCAAAATTGAGTATGGAGTATTGTAAAGCATTACTGTTTCAATGTCCGAAATACCCTGTGCAGATGGGATTGAGGAACCTATTATTTGAGTAAAGTAATTATAATAGTAATATGGCATATTTGTTTTGTAATCCTTTGAAATCTTCATTTCAAATGGAGCTTTGTTAAGTTTTACAGTTTTTAATGTATTCTGGGGTTTCAAATCTCCTGACCAAAGAATGGAATCAAAATATCTGCTCTTTGCTGGTAATACTCTAAATGAATTAATTATCCTCTCATATTTTTGCTTATCTTTGTTATATTTTTCTTCTGGAACATACAGTTTTATCACGTATTTATTATTATTTGAGTCAACATAAAGTCTTTTTTCAACAAATGTCTTGTTGAGGCTTTTTCTAATTCTGAGGTCATAAATTTTTGCTTTACTTGTTCCAATATTTAAACTTTTGGATGAGATGACTTTTAAAAGCTCTTTGTTGTAAAACTCAATACTTTTTATTTCCTGAGAAACCCATTTGTCAAAACTGATATTTGAGTTTGTAACAAAACTGACAGAAAGATATTCGTCATACTCTTGCTGGCTGTCTGGAGATGCCAAGGCCAACGTATCCTGCTGCTGTTTTTGGGTTGAGATTCCCATCTCCTCATCTGTGTAAAGAGGAGCAAATGATTGTGTGGAAGAATTGTACTCAAGATTATAAATGTCTGTAGATTTCCAGTAAGGTGGAAGGTCAATCTGCCATCCGTAACTTGTATTTTTGTGAACTCTCCACGATGTTACGTTGTCTGCTAAATCTTTTATGTTGGGATTGTTTCTGTCAAAGTTTGTTTCAAAAGAATCAGCAATCTTGTATAAAAGATTTTGGTGTTGTGAATAGAAATTTAAATCCATACTAATCGTAAGTCTGTAAATGTAATTGTATCTCTTATTTTTGCTCAAGTATATTCGTATGAGATTGAAAGTGCCAGAACTTTCTTCTTCGTCAACAAATACATAAAAAGAGTCAGTATATACACTTGTGGCTTCAATATATTCTTGATCTTGTTTGTCTTTTCCTTTTTTAAGCGAATATAACTTTGAACCAGAATAATAACCTGAAATTAAATCTTGAGCGTACAGCAAAATTTCATCTAAGGAGGTGTAACCTTCTTTGTTTAAAATTGCCTCAACATTTATGCTTGCCTTGTAGCTATTGCTTGACATTGAAAAATAGCTTCCTTTTGGATCTTTGTTTATATAGGCATCCTGTGGCATATAGATAGACCAGTTGTAAACACTGTTTCCAACCCTGTTCTTATTGATGTCATCTTTTGAAAAGACTGTGTAAAAGTCAATAATGCCACTGTCTTCTTGTGCAAGTGCAAAGACAGAAGAGGTCAGCACAAAAGCAACTATTGTAAAAATACAAATCACTATTTTTAACTTTCTTGACATGTTGCTGTGTTCCCCTTTCCATATATTTTTTTAACTATTTGCTTGTTGGCCACTCTTTCAAAATAACTTCTTTTTCAAGAATTTTGCCATTTCTTTTGATTTTTATCTTTACCTTGTCACCAGGAAGATATTTCATAAGAGTTTGATTGTATTCTGCAATTGAGTTGATAGGGTAGCTGTCAATTGTGACAAGTATATCATTTTCTTGAGCAAATCCTTTTAAAGGACTGTCAGCTTTTACATCTATAATTTTAAGACCGAGGTTAGACGGAAGCCCAACATAAGATAACCAACTGTCTTCAAACTCAAGACCTAAGTAACATCTTTTAATTCTACCAAACTTTTTATAATGGTCAAGGAAATAAAGTATATTTTCCGCAGGAATTGCAAAGTTAATTCCTTGCCAGTAATCAATACCAAGAGTGTTTATTCCTACAAGTTTCCCCTGCATATTAACAAGTGGGCCACCACTGTTGCCTGGATTGATACTTGCATCTGTTTGCAAAAATGTATAGACTTCATCAACAGGTCTGTTAAGCCCACTAATTATTCCTTTTGTGACACTATTTCGCCATCCTAAGAAAAGCGGTGTGCCTATTGCCAAAACTTCCTGACCCACATAAATATTTTTTGGGTTTTCAATTTCAATTGGGGTAAGATTGCTTCGGTTGACTTTCAAAATTGCAAGGTCAATTTCTTTGTCACTGTAAAGTACTGCTGCCTTATAAGCCTTGGCGTCGTAGAAGATAACATAAGGCTGTTTTAGGTCTTCAACTACATGATTGTTTGTTAAAATCAGCCCATTTTTGTCAATCACAACACCAGATCCGTGAGAAAGTCCAGCTGGGATTTTGCTGTAGTAAAAGTCGTCTGCTTTTATCTTTTTGCTGTCACCGATGATTGCTACAACAGACTTGTTTATCTTGTCAATGACTTCACTTATGGACAGGTCTTTTTTCTGAATTATCAGGCTATTTTGCGTTTTGGTGTAATTAAAGTTTAAAAAGTCTTTCAAAGAGTCAATATCAACATAGGTTTTTCCGTCAATCTCTTTTGGAGTCACAGTAATGCTTTGGGCAAATACAATGTTTGAAAGAATGAATATCACAATAAATCCGACCAGCCATACCTTTGCGCTTTTTTTCATTGCAGAACCTCCCATACCAAGAATTTGTCACCACATAATTATAACGTATTTTAGTCAAAAATGTTATTGTTAAAAAGAAAAATTTTTATTTGCAATTTTTGTACTTGAACTTTATTATTTTTTACATTATAATATACTCGTAAGAGTAATACACCCCCATGGTATAGGGGATAGACTACTAAGGAGGGAGAATAAAAAAGAATGAGAAAGGCAGTATTAGATAAGGATATGTGCGACAGGTCACCCTTTTGTCCTGCTTCACGTTCGTGCAAATTTGGTGCAATAAAAAGAAACGTAAGAGGATTTTTTGATGTTGAGATTGAAATTGACAAGGAAAAATGTACAGGATGCGGCGTATGTACAAAGTTTTGTCCGCAGGGAGCTATCAAGATTGTTGAAGAGTAGGTGACGCTGAAGTGCCTGAAAGTGAAAGGAAAGAAGAGGTTCTTTCAAGACTTAAAAATATCAAAGGGCACATTGAAGGAATTATCAAGATGGTGGAAGAAGAAAAAGAATGTGAAGAGATTATGCTTCAGATAATTGCTGTCAAAAAAGCTTTAGAAAAAGTAGGATATTTTATCATAGAAAGCCATGCTGAAAAGTGCTTATCAGATGTCGATAACAAGGCTCAGATTCAAAAGATTTTAAATATAATGATGAAATTTTTGAGTTGAAAAATAAAGTTGGTATCTATTTTTCTCCTGTTAAATGCTTAAAAGCTTTTGTGTTCAAAAATGTTATTATTTTAACAATCTGATTTTAAAAAATTTTTTTGCAGAAGTTTGTTAAATAAATCTCATGCAAATGGGGTAACAATATAAAAGGTAAAAATAAAAATTTATGGAGGTGCGATCAAGATGGCAGAATATTTTATTGATGCAAAGGGGCTTCAGTGTCCAGGACCTATTACCCAGCTTTTTAAACAAATGAAGGAAGCACAAAGTGGAGATATTATTACAATTGAGGTGACAGATTCAGCATTTAAAAGAGATGTTGAGAGCTGGTGCAAAAAGACAAAAAATGAGCTTTTGGAGCTCAAAGAAGAAAATGGTGTAATTCAGGCAAAGATTAAAAAGGCTTAAAAGTGGGTGAGAAGATTATGAGAGAAGACAAAAAGACAATTATTGTATTTTCAAATGATATGGACAAGGTTATGGCAGCATTTGTAATTGCAACTGGTGCTGCCGCAATGGGCGATGAGGTAACAATGTTTTTTACATTCTGGGGTTTGAATGTTTTGAGAGATGCAAAAAAGAAAGTACAGGGAAAATCATTCTTAGAAAAGATGTTCGGCGCTATGATGCCAAAAGGGGTTGAAAAACTCCCGCTTTCCAAGATGAACTTTTTAGGGATTGGTCCTAAGCTAATGAAATATATGATGAAAAAGAAAAATGTGATGATGTTACCTGAGATGATAAAACAGGCGCAAGAACTTGGTATAAAGATGGTTGCATGTTCAATGTCCATGGATGTTATGGGAATAAAAAAAGAAGAGTTAATTGATGGTGTTGAGATTGGCGGTGTTGCCACATATCTTGGTGAGGCAAGCGAAGCAGGTGTGAATCTATTTATCTAAGTCAAGGAAATCTGAGCTAATAGAGGCAGGAGAAAACCTGCCTTTTTATTTTTTTTGCTCTTTTGAAATAAAAACTGTGATATAATAATGGAACAATAAAAAGTTTTTTAGTGTCAGAAAGGAAAATCGCTATGATACTGCTTGTTGCAATAAACTCGAAGTATGTTCATACAAATTTAGCAGTAAGATACCTTTATCAGCTCTGCAAAGAAAACTATCCATGTGACTACATCGAGTTTAATATTAATCAGCCTTTGCAAGATGTACTTTATGAAATTTTGAGTAAAAAACCTGAATATGTTGCAATTTCAACATATATCTGGAACAGAAGCTATGTCGAAAAGCTTGTTGAAGGATTAAAAAAGGCGCAAAAAAGCATAAAAATAATTCTTGGCGGGCCAGAGGTATATTTTGATAGCCTTGAAGAGTGGAAGTTTGTAGATTTTATTATCAGAGGAGAGGGAGAGTATTCTTTTTTAGATTTGTGTGAACATATTGCAGCTGGCAGAGAATACATCCAAAAAGAATATCCTCCGTTTGATTTGAGTAAACTTCCTTTTGCGTACAAGGACGAGAATTTAGACCAAAGCAGAATCTATTATTATGAAAGCAGCAGAGGCTGTCCTTTTAGATGTTCATATTGTCTTTCTTCAATTGAAAAAGGTGTTCGATTTGCGCCTCTTGAAAAGGTCTTTGAAGAGCTTGACTATCTTTTTAAAAAGCAAGTGAGACTCATAAAGTTTGTTGACAGGACATTTAACGCAAATAAAGAAAGGGCTATAAAAATAATAGAGTTTTGCAAACAAAAGTCGCAGGCTACTCAAGTACACTTTGAAATAGACCCAACACTTTTAGACAATGACATTATCAGTGCAATAAATAATTCAAAAGATAACCTTTTCAGACTTGAAATAGGTCTTCAGAGTTTCAATCCACAAACTCTTGATGCAATAGATAGATTTTATGATATAGATAGAATTGACAAAAACTTGAAAAAGCTTATGGAAAACAAAAAGGCTATTGTTCATCTTGATTTAATAGCGGGCTTGCCATTTGAGGATTTTTTGAGTTTTAAAAAAAGCCTTGACAAGACTTTATTGTATTTTGCTGATGAGGTTCAGCTTGGATTTTTGAAGATGTTAAAAGGGACAAAGATAAGAAATGAAGCAACTAAATACAATTATGAATTTTTCAAAGACCCGCCGTATGAAGTTATCTCAAATAGCTTTATTAGCTTTGAAGAGATTTATAAGCTTAAAAAGATAGAAGATTTGATAGATAAAGTTTACAATAGACAGTATCTTTACTATACTTTAAGATACATCTTTCAAAAAGTCTCTCCCTCAGAATTTTTTGAAAAGCTCTCAAGCAAGGTGGATAGCAGTTTAAACACAAGAGAGTTTGTAAAAGAGCTTTACAGAGCCGTAAAAGATGATTTTGTTTTGGACAAGACTATATTGAAAAACTTGTTCAGATTCGACATTCTAAGAAGGTTTCCAGAAGAATTTTTGCCTGAAGAATTGGCAGTATCAAAAGAGGAGAAAGAAAGAATTAAACAAGCAATATATCAAGCTACAGAATACCAGGCTCTCGGAGAACCAAAAGAGATTATAAGAAGATCAAGAGCTTGCATATTTGAATTTGACATCGAAAGGTTTATAGAAGATAATAGTATTGAAAAAGGGTATTTTTTATATATCTTTTTCGAAGAGAAAATAAAGAAGATAAAACTTCAGTAAAAAGGGGGAGAAAGATAATATGGAGTGCACACTTTCAAAAAACCTTTCAATATGTACATGTACTTATGAACCGTGTTCAAGGAAAGGAAGATGCTGCGAGTGCTTGCACTATCACAGGAAAAATGGACAGCTCCCTGCTTGTTATTTTTCTAAAGAGGCAGAAAGAACGTATGACCGTTCAATAGAGAATTTCATTCGCGACTATTCTTCAAGGAAATAAAAAGTGAAGTAGAAGTGGGCAGACAAAGGGTTTTTACTTTCATCTGCCCACTTTTATTTTTTATAAAGATGTGATGAGTAGAAAAACATCAAGTCCGATTACAACTGCTGCCACAATCGAAAGAATTATTTTATCTGCTAAGGAGTTTGCGAACTTGCCCATGACTTTTTTGGATGATGTCAGGTAAATTTGAAGAATGATTGTAATTGGCAGCTGTAAGCTCAAGAGCATCTGTGAGATTATCAGAGCTTTGAACGGATTTGAGATAAAAAGTATGATGATGGATGCTAGAACCAATGGAATGATGATTCCAATCTTGGTTGGCAGCTCTTCAATGTTATAAGGTCTTCTATAGAACCCTGCCATGATTGTGCCACCTGTAAACGCAGCTGTGATACTTGATGAAATACCAGAGAGCAATAGAGCAAATGCAAAGATTGTGGCTGAGAAGTTTCCCAAAATAGGCTTTAACATTTGCTGAGCCTGTGGAAGTGATTCAACAAGGATACCTTTTGTGTAAAATGTTGTGTGAGCTATTATAATCATGCTACTGTTAATTAAAAATCCAATAAACATTGAAAATAGTGTATCAACAAATTCAAATTTTAACTGATGTTTTATTATCTTTTCGTCTTGAGTATTCCACTGCCTGCTCTGAATTATTTCAGAGTGTAAAAACAAATTATGTGGCATAACAACCGCACCAAGTATTGAAAGAACCACAACCAAGGAACCAGAAGGTATGCTTGGAGTTACCCAGCCAAAGACAACATCTTTTACAGGAACCTTTACAAGGAAAAGCTCTATCAAAAAGGAAATACCTATCAGCGATACAAATGCAATTATCCACCTTTCCACCTTTTTATATGAGTTAGAAAACAAGAAGAATATGGTAAAAGGTAAAATGATTAAACACCCAAGCTTAATAGGGATTTTAAAAAGCATCTCAAGGGCAATTGCCCCACCCAAAATCTCTGCCATAGCAGTTGAAACTGTTGCCAGCATAGCAGATGAAAGTACAGCCATTGCAAGATACTTATTGAGGTAGATTGAAGTTGCTTCAGCCAAGCAAAGACCTGTTGCAATGCCAAGATGGGCTGCGTTATGCTGAAGCACTATCAAAATTATTGTTGACAGAAGTACAACCCACAAAAGCTTTAAACCAAAGCTACTGCCAGCAGCCACGTTTGATGCCCAGTTTCCAGGGTCGATAAATCCCACTGTGACAAGTAGACCTGGTCCTATGTATTTGAGTATTTCCATTGCGTTTTTCATTTTGTGCTGCCTTTCACACCTTTCTTCTGTAATTTTATGAAATACCTTCTAAAGTGGTGAATGACAAAATAATCTTATCTCTAACTCTAAAACTCTTATATTAAAATTAATACCCTAGGTTGTTGAATAAAAGAGATAACCATATTAGACAGATACAGTAATGGGTAAAAAAATCCCCCTTGTGATATAATTTTAATTTGTAAAGACCAAACCAACACACAAGGGGGAATAAAGAAATGTCTAAAATTATTAAAGCACAAAATGAAAAATTTTTAAAGCTCCTTTGCATAATAAAAAAGATTGCAGAAACTACAGTCCAAAGAAGGAAAAACAGTAAAAGAGGCAGACCAAGGAAATTTAGTTTGTTTCAAATAATAGCTTGTTTAGTTTACAAGGTCAAAAGAGGAATAGCAAGTTTTAGGGAATTAGAATACAGAATAAATCAAGATACAGAGTTCAAAAAGAGCATAGGATTAGAAAAAAGTCCAGATTATTCATACATAGCAAAATTAGCAGCAAAAATAGAAGAGGATTTATTGCAAGCTATCCGAGACGTGTTAATAGCAGAAATTAATCCAGATGTATCCATAACAATAGTAGATTCAACACCTTTGAGAAGTTCAAAGCAAGACAAAGAAGCAAAGATAGGAATACATGTTACTATAGGTTTTTACAAAGGATATAAATTACATCTTTTGTGTACAGGGAAAGAAGAAGTGATTCCACTTTTCTGGATTTTAACTACAGCAAACAAACATGACTCTACTCAAGAAGAACTTTTGTACAGGGCATGGAATTACAATTCGAAGATATTATTAGCGGATGCAGGATATGACTGTAACAGATGGTTTGATATTGCAAATAGACTTGAAATAAAATTTGTAGCAGGGGTAAATAGAAGGAATATGAGAAATGAGGAAAACGTAAAAAATAGATTTAGGGCAGAGAATATAAAATTTTTAGGTACAGAAGAAGGTAAGAAGTTATATAAACTCAGGATGAAAATAGAAAAACTTTTTAGCAAGTTGAAAGGTGAGTATAACCTTGAGAATATTAGGTTAAGAGGATTTAAAAGTTACAAAAGGCATACCGATTGGATACTAATTACTTTTTTGTTTGAACAGTTTCTCAGAAAATTAGAAGGCAAAAAATTTTCTTTTGCTTATGAATGGAATCAATAATTATTATCTTTTTATTACTCTATTGGCAATAATTTTTATTCAACAAGCTATTAATACCCAAAAAAAGAGGATTGTGATATCATAGTTTGTGGGAAGCAGAAAAATATTTATAATATAAGAACATTGAATATTCGACATTAAAACATTGGAGGGTATGAAAATGAGCGAAAAATCTTACGGCCAAGAGCTTTGCGAAAAGCTATTCTACACTTCTAAAAATGCATGGGAAGTTTTAAAAGAAGAAGAAAAACCTTTTGTTTTTGACTTAGCAGAAAAGTATAAGCACTTTTTAAACTGTGCAAAGACAGAAAGAGAGGCTGTTGAATATTTTGTAGAAAGAGCTAAAGAAAAAGGTTATATAGAATTTAACGATAATATCCAAAAATTAAAGCCAGGGGATAAAGTATATTTTGTAAATAATAACAAAAGTATCTTACTTGCTCATATAGGCAAAAAGCCTTTAAAGGAAGGGTTTAATTTAATAGGTAGCCATATAGATTCTCCACGACTTGATTTAAAACCAAAGCCACTATATGAATCAAACGAACTTGTATTTTTGAAGACACACTACTATGGTGGCATTAAAAAATATCACTGGGTAAATGTGCCTCTTAGCATCCATGGTGTTGTTGTGAAAAGTGACGGTTCTAAAGTGAAGATTACAATTGGCGAAGACGAAAATGACCCTGTTTTTTATATAACAGATCTTCTTGTTCATTTATCTTCTGAGCAGCTTCAGAAAAAAGCAAGCGAGGTAATTCCTGCCGAAAACTTGAACGTGCTAATAGGAAGTATGCCGTTTAATGATGAGAAGGTAAAAGAAAAAGTTAAGCTGAACATATTAAAAATTTTGAATGATGAGTATGGAATAACAGAAGAAGATTTTATTTCAGCTGACATTGAAATTGTGCCAGCTGCAAAGGCTCGCGATGTAGGACTTGACAGAAGCTTGATTGGCGCATATGGTCAAGATGACAGAGCATGCAGTTTTTTGGCAGCAGAAGGTATATTTTCAATAGATGAAATTCCAGAGAAAACTGCAATAGTCTATTTGGTTGACAAAGAGGAGATAGGAAGTGTAGGAATATCAAGTGCTGAGGCAAGCTTTTTTGATATATCAGTTGCAAAGCTTTTGAAGGCGTTGGGTGAATATGAAAGTAGCCTTGATTTAGCTGTTAGTTTTGAAAACTCAGCAGCAATTTCGGGCGATGTTGCAGCAGCACTGGACCCAACATATGAAGGTGCTTATGACAAGCTCAATTCCACGTTAATTGGACACGGCGTTACCATTGAAAAGTATACAGGAGTTAGAGGCAAATACAGTGGTTCTGAAGCAACGGCAGAATATGTGGGCAAAATCAGAAGCTTTTTGAATTCAAATAACATCTGCTGGCAGACAGGTCTTTTAGGCAAGGTTGACCAAGGCGGTGGCGGTACAATTGCTATGTTTATCGCAAGAAAAATGATAAATGTAATAGACTCAGGAGTTCCAGTTTTGTCTATGCACTCAACATTTGAGATAACAAGCAAGGTTGATGTGTATATGACATATAAGTTTTACAGTGAATTTTTGAAAAGATTTGATTAAAAAGAAAGGGCTGTTGGCGGTTGCAGCTCCAACAGCCCTTTTTACTTCATTTTTTCTATAAGTTTTACAGCCTCATCTAAAAGTCTTTTGACTTCCTCTTTAGTAAACTGTTCTGTGTAGACCCTCAAAACTGGTTCTGTGCCAGAGGCTCTGAACAGTATCCATGAGTCATCTTCAAAGATATATTTATAGCCGTCCAATGTTTGAATCTCTTTAATCTTTCTGCCTGCAAATTCGGTGTTCTGGCTTATAATTTTTAAGGTCTTTTCTTTTATCTCATTTGGCAAATGCAGGTCAACCCTGTCATAGTAATGATAGCCAATTTCCTTGAAAAGCTCATCAAGTATTTGACTGATTGGTTTTTGATAGTAAGCCATTATCTCAAGAAGCAATAAACTACACAAAATTCCATCTCTTTCAGGTATATGATTTTTGATTCCAATACCACCACTTTCTTCTCCGCCAATTAGAATATCTTCTTTCAAGAAAAGTTCGCAGATATACTTAAATCCAATAGGTGTTTCATATATTTTAAGTCCGTACTTGTTTGCCAAGATAGGAACCATATTGGTTGTTGAAAATGTTTTTACAACGCCACCCTTCAAACCTTTTACTTCAACTAAATGTCTCAGAAGCAGTGCATATATTCTGTGCGAGTCAATAAATTCGCCCTTTTCGTCAACAGCTCCAACTCTATCTGCATCACCGTCTGTTGCAAGGCCAATGTCAGCGTTGTTTTGAACAACAACATCAATCAATTTTCCAAGGTTTTTATAAATAGGTTCTGGATTGACTCCTCCAAAGTATGGGTTTTTTTCATCTCTTATCTGAACATGCTTGATACCATATTTTTCTAACAAAGTTTTAACATATCCAACTCCTGCGCCGTGCATTGGGTCGATTATTGCAAATGGTTTGGATTTTGCTATGAGATTTAAGTCAACAAGTTTTTCAATATGTTCAAAATAATCTTTATCAGGATCTATATAAGAAAAGAGATTGTTGTTTTCTGGCTCAACAAATTTTACTTCATTTTTATATAAATGCTTTTCTATCTCGGCGATGATTGAAGGAAGAGCAGACCCACCATAATCACCTTTAAACTTTATACCGTTCCACTGAGGCGGATTGTGGCTTGCTGTAATCATTATAGCTCCTGCTAAATTCATGTTCTTGACAGTAAATGATACAACAGGTGTTGGTGTAGGCTTTTTCGTAAGATATGTTTTTATTCCATTTGCCACAAGAACCCCTGCACAAAGACGAGCATATTCTTCTGACATAAACCTTGTATCATAACCTACCAAAACAGGTCTTTTATCGTCAATTTCTTTAATATAATCGGCAATTGCCTGAGCAACAATCTTTACATTGTCAAATGTGTAGTCTTTGCTTATTATCGATCTCCAGCCATCTGTGCCGAATTTTATCATATACTTTTCACCTCCTGCAGAGAAGTAATAATTGTGCTATAATAAATCTTGGAACCACTATATAGTATACAAGAGTTTCAGAATTTTTTCAAATATTTGAGAGTAATTGTCTAAATTTTTATAAAGAAAGGGAATTTAAAAATGCCTGTATACACTGTATATGTGGTCGATGACGAAAAGGATATATTAGAACTTGTGTCTGAATATTTAACCCAAAAAGGCTATGCAGTCAGGACATTTGAAAGCGGTGAGAGTTTTTTAGGAGAATTTGAAAAAAGTGAGCCTGATATAGTTATACTTGATATTATGCTCCCAGACATTGATGGTTATGAAATTTGTAAAAGAATAAGAAAAAATAGCGATGTACCAATTATAATGCTCTCTGCGAAGGGAGAAGAGCTTGACAAAGTTTTGGGGCTTGAACTTGGAAGTGATGATTACATATCAAAGCCGTTTTCTCTTTCAGAACTTGAAGCAAGAATAAAAAAATTTTGCGACGGGTAAATAAAGGTCCTATAAAACAGGATAATGTCATAGAAACGTTTGGTATAAAGGTTGATTTTAATCAGCGAAATGTTTTTTATAATGACACACAGATAGAACTTTCACCAAAGGAGTTTGAAACATTTGCACTTCTTTTAAAAGAGTCGACTAAGGTTTTAAAGAGAAGTTATATATTAGAAAGAATATGGGGGAACCCTGCTCTTTATGACGAAAGGATGGTTGATGATGTTATCAAAAGACTCAGGAAAAAGATTTTGCAGTATAACCTGCCTGTTGAGATAAAGACAATGTGGGGTTTAGGATACAAGATTGAGGAGAAAAAAGATGAGTATAAAGATTAAAATTTATTTGTCGTACATGGGTTTAATCTTATTTATATTTGTAGTTTTTGTTGCCCTCTTTTATGCCTGGTTTGAAAAGTATTTGATTGACCAGATGAAAGAGGATAACCTTCGTTTTGCAAGGCTTATAGAATTTGTTGTTACAAACCAGAACAGAAACACTATTGATTTAAAACCATTTGAGTCTTATTTTGAAAGCTTAGAATCAAAAATTTTGCAGGATTATATAGTAATTGTGAGCAGTGATGGTGTAATAGAATATTCAAACAAAGAGTTAGATGTGGAGACAAGGCTAAAAATAATGAAAATTTTTGATGAGAACAAAGATGTCCAATATGGATTTGAGATGGGAAGCATTAAGGAAAAGCCTTGTTTGTTCACAATATATGGTGGAAAATCAAAAAGTGTTTTTGTAATTATTATTGCTGATCTTGCAAGAGTTTTGAATTTTAAGAAACGATTCTTCCTACTTATTTTACAGACAGCAGGACTCAGCTGTATATTTGCTGCTACTGTTGCTATCTTTATATCCCGAAAGATGATTGAAGGGCTTTTGCGACTAAAGGAGGCAATAAAGCAGGCTTCACAGTTGAGGTTTAACAAAAAAGTTGAGATAACTACAAATGATGAAATTGGCATGATTGCAACTGAATTTAACAGACTTATCGAAAAGATTGAGGAGTATAATCAGGCACAGATAAGGTTTTTACAAAACATCTCTCATGAACTCAAAACACCTCTCACCTCAGTGCGTGGATATGCAGAGATGCTAAAAGAAGGGATTTTAGATAAAAGTAAGATGGAATCAGCTGCGGATAAAATAATTTGGCATGTTGACAGATTGAAAAGTTTGATAAACCAGATTATTGACCTTACAAAGATTGAATCTGTTGAAAACTATTTTAGTTTTGAAAAAGGTGTGCTTGAAGAGGTCATCTTTGAAGCTATTTTAGAGAATGAAGGTTATTTGCTTTCTAAGGAAGTAACTATCGAATTTGCTCCGCAGACAAAGACGTATGTTATTTGCGACAAGCTCAGATTAAAGGAAGCTTTTTCAAATATTATCTCAAACTGCATAAGATATGCGGCAAATAAGGTTACAATTGAAATAAAATCTGAAAAAGATGAGTTTGAAGTGACAATTGAGGATGATGGGGAGGGATTTTTGCAAGAAGAGATTGATAAAATCTTTGAAAGATTCTATAAAGGTAAAAGGGGTGAAAGCGGGCTGGGACTTTCAATTGCAAAAGCTATATTTGACAAACATGGATTTTTAATAGAGGCTGAAAATAAAATATCAAAAGGCGCACGCTTTAAAATAAGAGGAAAAACTTATAAGGAGCAGTAAGAGATTTTAGCTTACTGCTCTTTTTAAAAGCAAAAATTCTTCTTCTAAAAATAAGCCATTTTTAACCATATCAGAAATAATTGTCAGTGCTGTAGATTGAGGAAGTCCTCTGCGGTAAGGTCTATCCTCTATTAAAGCCTGATAGACATCACATATGCCTACTATTCTGTCTAAAAGCGAGAGTTCATCTTTTCCGAGTTTTTCGGGATACCCACTTCTGTCTATTCTCTCGTGGTGATTTCCTGCCCAGTTAGCAATGTCGTCTTTGAAGGCAGGAATTTGAGAAAGAATCAGTTTTGTATAATACGGATGAGACTTTATAATATAAAACTCCTCTTTTGTTAGCTTTCCTTCTTTGTTGAGGATTTCATTTGGAACGACCATTTTGCCAATATCGTGAAGGTAACCAGCAATTTTAAGTTTGTTTGCCATTTCACTATTCAGCCCCATAATTTTAGCGATTGTATAAACTGTTTGTGAAAGCTGCTGGGAGTGAACATGGGTAAAAGGACTTTTGTTGTCGATAAGTAAAGATATTGCTTCAGAAAACTTGAGCATCTGCTCTATGTCAAAGTAAACCTCATCTTCAAGTGATAAGGCCATGATAATCTGTCTTAAATGAGGGTTATAAAGGTCCAGCCAGAATCTATCTTTTTGTGCAAGTTCTAAAAAAGCTTCAACAATGATGGGGTTAAAAAGTACACCTTTCTTTTTCAACACCCAATTTGTTATCTCATCAATCTGTTGATAGTACGGGTTTGAAAAATCTAAGGCAATGTCAATCTGGTCAGCAAAGTTTATAATCTGAGAAACAAATGGTGTGGTCGAGTGGTCATATCCAAATGCACCAGATCCGTTATAAAACTCGTGATGATATTTTACAAACTCCGCAATATCTTTATCCAAAGGGAGTTTTTGTAAAAATTCATAACCAAGTAGACAATGGTTTTTAGCAAGATCCGGATCAATATGGGATGTAATAAATTTTTTATCTGCAACTGTTATTCCTATGTCGTGAAAAAAAGCTGCATAGTATATCTTCTTTTTTTCAAGAGGTTTAAGCCCTAAAATATGTGAAAGCTGCAAAGAAATATATGTAACCTTTGGAGCATGTTCTCTTCTTCCTTGAGCTATATCGATGAGATGTGAAATAGCTGAAAGAAGATTTCCTACACTGATTTTCATAGAACAGTTCAGCCACCCTTTGACAGAAAATATCTTTGACATATTTGATTATACATCAACATTAAAAAAATCCCTACTAAATTTTTTTTAAAATTGCACATAGTTTTTTGTGAATATTTTTGAAGAGTTTTTTTCACAGGTACCAAAAACTTTTCTCGGCAATATAATGTATTAAAACAAAAAGTATTGAGAGTAGGAGGTAACAAGTTTAAAATGGATTGGACCAAATTTGCATATGACGCACCTTATCCTGAACCAAAAGTAGAAGAACCCAATAGACACTATGCAGAGATTCTGCTTGATGACTATGCAGGATACTCAAGTGAGTTTACCGCAATTGCTTTGTATTCGTATCAGCATTTTATAAGCGATGTAAAACACAGAGATTTTGCAGACCTCATAATTGGCATTGCCCAGGTTGAGATGAAACACTTGGACCTTCTGGGTACCACAATTTATCTGCTCGGTGCCTTGCCAAAGTACAGAGGTTCTTACACAACCTATGGCCAGTACTGGAATGGATACTTTGTAAACTACGATAAAGATTTAAAAGATATGATAAAGATTGATATCCAATCCGAGAAAGAGGCTATCAAGAATTACAAGAGACACATTGAAATGATAGATGACAGGTACATCAAAAAGCTATTGGAAAGAATAATTTTGGATGAGGAAAAACACATAAAATTGTTAAAAGATTATCTTGATAGAAAGTTTTGATTTGTGGGTATTAAATAAATAACAAAAGAAGTACAATATACTGAGGAGGGAATTTTAATATGCAAGAAAAATATGTGTGTGGTATTTGTGGTTATGAAATTGTAGATTTAAATTCCCCGTGTCCATACTGTGGTGCTGAACCAAACCATTTTGTAAAGGCTGATGAAGTTGATGTTGAGCTAATTAAAAAAATCTATCAAGAAGGCGGGGCAACTTATTAAAATTTCTCTTGCAAACCGCCTTTTTTTATTATAAAATTATAAAGTCGTTGTGTGGGTGAAAAATAATGTTCATATGCTGCGATGAGGCAAAAGGTTGCTGCAAGGTGCAAAGCCACTTTGCAGGGAATTTTTGCTGAGTATGTCTTGTCCTTTGAGACGGGCGACACGGGGAAGGTGTGAAAGAATATTTCATGCCCGGTGTTTTCATGCCCGAGAAGGAAAAACTCCGGGTATTTTTATATAAAGGTTGTGGACACACACGGCTAAGTTGCAAAGTTCCCCTGTCGCAAATAGTTTGAAAGATCTTAGAATCACATTATTTTAGAGGAGGGGAATGTATGTCAAAAGCACAGAGAATGCGAATTAAGCTGAAATCATTTGATTACAAGCTTTTAGAGCAGTCAGCAAAAAAGATAGTAGAGACAGCTAAAAACACAGGGGCAGAGGTATCAGGTCCAGTTCCGTTGCCGACAGACAGAGAGGTAATTACAATCATCAGAGCTCCACACAAGTACAAAGATTCACGTGAACAATTTGAGATCAAAACTCACAAAAGACTTATTGACATAATCAAACCCACACAAAAAACTGTAGATGCACTAATGCGTGTTGAACTTCCAGCAGGTGTGGACATCGAGATCAAGCTGAAGGAGGTGTAAATATAAATGACAAAAGGAATACTTGGCAAGAAAATAGGTATGACTCAGGTATTTGATGAAGAAGGAAGAGTAATACCTGTTACTGTGATTGAGGCAGGACCATGCGTGGTTGTTCAGAAAAAGACGGTTGAAAAAGATGGTTATTCTGCAATTCAAGTTGGTTTTGAGGATATAAAAGAAAGCAAGCTCAACAAGCCGCTAAGAGGTCACTTTGCAAAACATGGCGTAAAACCAAAGAGATATTTAAGAGAGCTGAGACTTAAAGATGCAGACAAGTATGAGGTTGGGCAGGAAATAAGAGTCGATATTTTCCAGCCGGGCGAAAGAGTAGATGTTACAGGTATTTCAAAGGCAAAAGGATTTCAGGGTGTTATTAAAAGACACGGTCAGCAAAGAGGTCCTATGAGCCATGGTTCCATGTACCACAGAAGAGTTGGTTCAATGGGTTCAAACACATTCCCTGCAAGAACATTCCCTGGCAAGAAAATGCCTGGTAGAATGGGTGGTGAAAGAGTTACAGTTTTAAACTTGCAGGTTGTAAAGGTTGACCCAGACAGAAATTTGCTTCTTGTTAAAGGAAGTGTTCCAGGTAACAAGAATTCGCTTTTAATCATCAGAGATTCTGTCAAAAGCAAATAAGCTTTAAGTTTTAGGAAGGAGGAAACAGAATGGCAAAGGTGCCGGTTTATAATATAGAAGGACAGCAGATTGGTGAGATTGAGCTTAATGACTCAATTTTCAACGTGCCAATAAATACTCATGTTTTGCACCAAGCTGTTGTTGCACACTTAGCAAACAGGCGTCAAGGAACATTTGCTGCAAAGACAAGAGCTGAGGTTCGTGGTGGTGGGAGAAAACCTTGGAGACAAAAAGGGACAGGTAGGGCAAGACAAGGATCTATCAGAGCTCCAACATGGAGAAAAGGTGGCGTTGTATTTGCTAAAAAGCCAAGAGATTTTTCAATAGACTTGCCAAAGAAGGTAAGAAGACTTGCTCTCAAGTGTGCGCTGTCATCAAAGGTGAAAGAGAACAATCTTATAGTGCTTGACAGGTGGGATATGAACCAGTACAAGACAAAAGAGGTTTTAAGAGTTTTGAAGAACTTGGGACTTGAAAATCAAAAAGCGCTAATTGTCATTCCTGAGAAGAATGAGTATTTGCAAAAGTCAACAAGAAATATCCCAGAGGTAAAAACTTTGCAGGTTGGCAACTTAAATGTATTTGACATACTCAAATATGACAAGTTTGTCATCCTCCAGGATGCTGTAAAGAAAGTTGAGGAGGTGTACGCATAATATGTTGCCAGAGGAAATAATCAAAAGACCTATAATTACAGAAAAGAGCATGAGCATGATTCCTCAGAAAAAATACACATTTGAGGTTGATAGAAGAGCTAACAAGATTGAGATAAAGAAAGCTGTTGAGCAGCTTTTTGGTGTTGAGGTTGAAAAAGTATGGACAATGAATGTAAAACCGAAGAGAAAAAGAATGGGAAGATTTGAAGGAAGGACAAAGGCGTGGAAAAAAGCAATTGTGAAGTTGACAGATAAGAGCAAAACAATAGAGTTTTTCGACAGCTTAATCTAACACCAATATAAATGCTGAGTTTAAGGAGGGAAACAAAGGTGGGTATAATAGTCTACAAGCCTACATCACCAGGACGAAGAAATGCATCGGTTCTAAACTATAAAGAGATTATTACCAAGACAGAACCTGAAAAATCATTGGTTTTTACAGAAAAGAAATGGGCAGGTAGAAACAACCAAGGTAGAATAACTGTTCGTCACAGAGGAGGCGGACATAAGAAGAAAATAAGAATTGTAGATTTCAAAAGAGACAAAGATGGAATTCCTGCAAAGGTTGAGGCAATTGAATATGATCCAAACAGAACAGCTTTTCTGGCGCTTTTGTGCTATGCTGATGGTGAAAGAAGATATATCATAGCTCCGGAAGGTTTGAAAGTTGGAGACACCGTTATGTCTGGTCCAGATGCAGATATTAAGGTTGGAAATGCATTGCCTCTGAAAAATATTCCTGTTGGTACAATGATACACAACATTGAACTTATGCCAGGAAAAGGAGCACAGCTTTGCCGTTCAGCAGGTAGTGTTGCTCAGCTCATGGCAAAGGAAGGCAAATATGCTCTGATAAAGCTTCCGTCTGGTGAGCTGAGGTATGTGAGCCAAGAGTGCAGGGCTACAATTGGTCAGGTTGGCAACTTAGACCATGAAAATGTCAGAATAGGAAAAGCAGGTCGTAAAAGATGGATGGGTATAAGACCTACAGTTAGAGGTTCGGCAATGAACCCGGTTGACCATCCACACGGTGGTGGTGAGGGTAAGGCACCAATTGGTCATCCAGGGCCACTTACGCCATGGGGTAAACCAACACTTGGTTACAAAACAAGAAAGAAGAACAAACCATCAGATAAGTTTATTGTCAAGAGAAGGAAATAAAATGCATAATCTTCTAATAATAAAGATTGCTTAAGGAGGGATTGAGTGTGGGAAGGTCTTTGAAGAAAGGTCCATACTGTGACCCAAAACTTTTAAAAAAGATCGAAAAGATGAACCAGAATAATGAAAAAAAGGTTATAAAGACATGGTCAAGAAGATCAACAATTTTACCGCAGATGGTTGGCCATACAATAGCTGTATATGATGGCAGAAAACATGTTCCTGTATATATCACAGAAGAGATGGTAGGACACAAACTTGGTGAGTTTGCTCCGACAAGAACATTCAAAGGTCATGGTCATCATACTGAGAGGTCAACAGCTTTGAAATAAAGTTTTCGCAAGCTCTTGTAAATTTAGTTTAATTGTGATTTAGAAGGGAGGAGAAGCTATTGGAAAAGGCAACAAATACAGAAGTAAAGAAGGCAACGGCAACATTGAGATATGCTATGATATCGCCAAGAAAGGTTAGAGTTGTAATTGATCTTATCAGAAATAAACCTGTAAATGAGGCTTTGAATATCTTAAAATTTTTACCTAAAAGGGCTGCAAGAATAGTAGAAAAGCTTGTAAAGAGCGCAATTGCAAATGCAGAGAATAATCACAATATGAACGTTGATAAGCTCTATATAGCAGAGATTTATGCAAATGGTGGTCCAATGCTAAAAAGGATTAGACCAAGAGCACAGGGAAGAGCGTTTTTGATAAGAAAAAGAACAAGCCATATCACAGTTGTTCTAAAAGAAAGAGAGTAACTTTTGATAAGGAGGGAAATAAATGGGTCAAAAGGTTCATCCAAAGGGGTTCAGGCTTGGAATTATAAGAGACTGGGATTCAAGATGGTTTGCAAATGATAAGGATTTTGATAAGTATGTCCTTGAAGATTATAAAATCAGACGTCACATAAAAGAAAAACTATACAATGCAGGTATTTCGAGGATTGAGATAGAAAGAGCAGCAAAGAGAGTAAAAGTTATCATCCATACAGCAAAACCAGGTATTGTTATTGGAAGAGCAGGTTCTGGAGTCGAAGCTCTCAGGAAAGAGCTTGAAAAACTGACAGGTGGGAAGACAATCTCGCTTGATATAAAAGAGATAAAAGTTCCAGAACTTGACGCTCAACTTGTTGCTGAGAACATTGCTGCTCAGCTTGAAAAGAGAGTTTCATTCAGAAAGGCTATGAAACAGGCAATGGCAAGGGCTTTAAGGAGCGGTGCTAAAGGTATCAAAACAATGGTATCAGGAAGACTTGGTGGGGCTGACATTGCAAGAACAGAATGGTATAAGGAAGGAAGAATTCCTCTTCAAACTCTCAGAGCAGATATCGACTACGGCTTTGCAGAAGCTCATACAACATATGGTAGAATTGGTGTTAAGACGTGGATTTATAAAGGAGATATTCTTCCACAGAAAGTAGCAGCTTCTGAAAAAGGAGGAGATAAGTAATGCTTATGCCAAAGCGTGTTAAGTGGAGAAAACAACAAAGAGGTAGAATGAAAGGAAAAGCTACAAGAGGTAACTTTGTTGCGTATGGTGATTTTGGTATTATGGCGCTTGAACCTGGTTGGATTACAAGCAACCAGATTGAGGCAGCCAGAGTTGCGATCGCAAGACATATAAAAAGAGGCGGAAAGGTATGGATTAAGATATTTCCTGATAAACCTGTTACAAAAAAACCAGCAGAAACTCGTATGGGTTCTGGTAAAGGTTCGCCTGAGTACTGGGTTGCAGTTGTAAAGCCTGGTAGAGTGATGTTTGAAGTTGGCGGTGTTGATGAAGAGGTTGCAAAAGAAGCTTTGAGATTAGCAATACACAAACTGCCTATTAAATGCAAAATTGTTTCAAGAGAAGAAGCTAAAGTGGGTGGTGAGGCAAATGAAGGCGTCTAAGATTAGAGAGATGACAACACAAGAGCTCCATAATGAGCTTAAGAAATTAAAGAGGGAACTGTTCAATTTGAGGTTCCAGCTTGCAACAAATCAACTTGAAAATCCTATGAGAATTCGTGAGGTAAAAAGAACAATTGCAAGAATAAAGACAATAATGAGAGAAAGAGAACTTGAACAAGAAAGAGCAAATAAAAATGCAAAATAATGCAGAACTAAGTGAGGAGGGAATATAAGTGGAGCAAAAAAGAGGTATGAGAAAAACGAGGGTTGGTGTTGTTGTAAGTGACAAAATGGACAAAACTGTAGTAGTTGCTGTAGAAACGCTTGTTCAGCATCCTCTTTATAAAAAGACTATGAAGAGAACAACAAAGTTCAAAGCTCATGATGAAAACAATGAATGCAGAGTTGGAGATAAGGTTTTGATTATGGAGACAAGACCACTTTCCAAAGAAAAGAGATGGAGAGTTGTTCAGATTTTAGAAAGAGCAAAATAACAAATAGTCGAAAACAGCTTAGCTTTTTAAAGGAGGGGAAATAAAAGATGATCCAACCACAGTCAAGGCTGAAGGTTGCTGACAACACAGGTGCTAAAGAAGTAATGTGTATAAGAGTTTTAGGAGGTTCGAATAGAAAGTTTGCAAATATAGGAGATGTAATAGTTTGTTCTGTTAAAGATGCAACACCAGGTGGCGTTGTAAAAAAAGGTGATGTTGTAAAAGCAGTTATTGTCAGAACACGCAAAGGCGTAAGAAGAGAGGACGGGACATATATAAGGTTTGATGACAATGCTGCAGTTTTGATAAGAGAAGATGGAACTCCAAGAGGAACACGTATTTTTGGACCTGTTGCAAGAGAACTTAGAGATAAGGATTTTATGAAGATAGTATCTCTTGCACCAGAAGTTCTATAAGCTATTTTGAGGAGGGAAGGTTATGCCGAACAAGGTTCATGTAAAAAAAGGTGATACTGTTGTAGTTATCTCTGGCAAATATAAAGGCAAACAAGGCAAAGTACTTACAGTATTGCCAAAAGACAAAAAAGTAGTAGTTGAAGGCGTCAATATAGTTAAAAAGCATGTAAGACCAAATCCGAAAATGCCACAGGGTGGTATAATAACACAAGAAGCACCAATTTGGGCGTGCAAGGTTATGCTTGTATGTCCAAAGTGTGGCAAACCAACGAGGATTGGTCACAGATTCATTCAAGAAGGTGAAGAAGAAAGAAAGGTCAGAACATGCAAAAAATGTGGTGAGATAATTGACTAATTGGCAAAGTGAAGGGAGGTAAATTGTTCATGGCACCAAGACTCAAAGAAAAGTATTTTCAGGAAGTTGTTCCTGCGATGATGCAAAAGTTCGGATACAAAAATGTTATGCAAGTGCCAAGACTTGCAAAGATTGTTGTAAACATTGGACTTGGAGAAGGTAAGGACAATCCTAAGGCTTTAGAAGCAGCAGTAAATGATTTGATGGCTATTACTGGTCAGAAGCCAGTAGTTACACGTGCTAAAAAATCTATAGCAAACTTCAAGCTAAGAAAAGGTATGCCCATTGGCTGCATGGTAACGTTAAGAGGCGATAGAATGTATGAGTTTTTAGATAAGATGATAAATCTTGCTCTTCCAAGAGTGAGAGACTTCAGGGGTGTATCAGATAAGTCTTTCGATGGTCGAGGGAATTATTCAATAGGATTTAAAGAACAGCTTGTTTTTCCTGAGATTGATTATGACAAGGTAGACAAGATAAGAGGACTTGAAGTTACTATTGTAACCTCAGCAAAAACTGACGAAGAAGCTAAAGAGCTTTTAAGACTTTTAGGGATGCCGTTTGCAAGCTAAGAAATGAAAGAGGAGGTATATGAATGGCAAGGAAAGCTCTTATTATAAAACAGCAAAGACCTCAAAAGTTTTCTACAAGGTATTATAATAGATGCAAAATATGTGGACGTCCAAGAGCGTATTTGAGAAAATTTGGTGTTTGCAGACTTTGTTTTAGAAAGCTTGCTCACAATGGAGAGATACCGGGTGTTAAGAAAGCGAGCTGGTAATTTTTTAATTCGGAAGGAGGTAATAAGATGTACGTTATAGACCCGATTGCAGATATGCTCACACGTATTAGAAATGCAAACAATGCTCGCCATGAAGTTGTAGATATTCCAGCATCCAAAATGAAGAAAGCAATAGCCCAGATTTTGTTAGAAGAAGGGTTTATAAAAGATTATGAGATAATTGATGATGGAAAAAATGGAATTATAAGAATTAGATTAAAATATGGTCCTAATAAAGAAAGAGCAATAACAGGACTCAAGAGGATATCAAAACCAGGAAGAAGGGTTTATGCTGGGAAAGATGAACTTCCAAGAGTACTTGGAGGACTTGGTATTGCTATTATTTCTACATCAAAGGGAATAATGACAGATAAAAAGGCAAGGAAAGAAGGAGTTGGCGGAGAGGTTCTCTGCTACGTGTGGTAACAACACTTTATATTTGTTGGAGGTGAAATGATGTCAAGAATAGGCAGAAAACCTATTGATATACCCAGTGGTGTTGATGTCAAGATAGACGGAAATGTCATTACTGTAAAAGGACCCAAAGGGACGCTTACAAAAGAAATACATCCTGAGATGATTGTTAAGATAGAAAACAACCAGATAATAGTGCAAAGACCTTCTGATGAGAGGTTCCACAAAGCACTGCATGGTCTTACACGAACACTTATTGCTAACATGGTAGAAGGTGTGACAAAGGGTTATGAAAAAGTACTGGAAGTTGTTGGAATAGGTTACAGAGCTCAAAAACAAGGCAAGAAACTTATACTCAATGTTGGATATTCACACCCTGTTGAAATTGAAGAGCCTGCTGGCATTACAGTTGAAGTTCCTGACCAGAACAGAATAATAGTCAAAGGAATTGACAAGCAACAGGTTGGCAACTTTGCTGCAAATATAAGAAAGGTAAGAGAACCAGATCCATATCTTGGCAAAGGCATCAAATATGCTGATGAAGTCTTGAGACTAAAAGAAGGAAAAGCCGGCAAAGGCGGTAAGAAATAGAGGGGAGTGATTTGGCTTGTATAAAAAGGTGAATAGAAATGAAAAGAGGCTTATAAGACACAAAAGAATTAGAAAAAAAGTTTTTGGTACAAGTGATAGACCTCGTCTTTGCGTTTACAAGAGTTTAAAATATATTTATGCTCAGATAATTGATGATGAAAAAGGTCACACACTTGTTGCTGCATCATCGCTTGAGCCTGAGATCAAGTCAAGACTGTCTTCAACAAAATCTATCGAGGCAGCAGAGTATGTAGGGAAAGTAATAGCTGAAAGGGCAAAAGAAAAGGGAATAACAAAGGTTGTATTTGATAGAGGCGGTTATCCATATCATGGAAGAGTAAAAGCGCTTGCGGAAGCTGCAAGGCAAGCCGGTCTTGAGTTTTAATTTTAAGGAGGGATATAGCTTGGCGCAAAAGAGAATTGATCCAAAGGGATTAGATTTAAAAGAAAGAGTTGTAAACATTAACAGAGTTGCAAAGGTTGTAAAGGGAGGAAAGAGATTAAAGTTTTCTGCTATTGTGGTTGTTGGTGATGAGAATGGTCATGTTGGGGCAGGACATGGGAAAGCTGCGGAAATTCCAGATGCTATCAGAAAAGCTATTGAGGATGCAAAGAAGCATCTGATTGAGGTGCCAATAGTTGGAACCACAATTCCGCATGAAGCAATAGGTGATTTTGGAGCATCAAAGGTTTTGATAAAGCCTGCTCCAGAGGGTACTGGTGTTATTGCAGGTGGGCCGGTGAGAGCTGTGTGTGAGCTTGCTGGTATTAAAGATATAAGAACAAAGAGCCTTGGTTCTAACAACCCTGCAAATGTTGTTCATGCAACAATTGAGGCATTAAAACAGCTGAGACGTCCAGAAGATGTTGCAAGAATCAGAGGAAAGACATTAGAAGAGATACTCAAGTAAAAAGGAGGGTTTTTTGTTATGAAGCTTTACGAACTCAAACCTGCACCAGGTTCTAAGAAAAGCAGAAAAAGAGTGGGACGAGGCGAAAGTTCTGGTCACGGTAAGACCTCGACAAGAGGTCACAAAGGTCAATGGGCACGCTCTGGTGGTGGTGTTCGACCTGGTTTTGAAGGTGGGCAGATGCCACTTACCAGAAGAATTCCTAAGAGGGGCTTTAAAAACATTAATAAAAAGGTGTATACTGAAGTTAATGTAGAAAAGCTTGAGAGGTTTGACAATGACACTGTAATCACACCTGAGCTTCTTTTGAAGGAAAGGGTTATAAGCAAGATAGAAAAAGACGGCGTGAAGATACTGGGAAGAGGAGAGCTGACAAAGAGGCTGACAGTTAAAGTGCAGAAAGTTTCAGAAGGTGCAAGAAAGAAGATAGAAGCTGCTGGAGGAAAGGTAGAGGTGATTTAAAGTGTTTGAAACTATAAAGAATGCGTGGAGGCTGCCCGACCTTCGAAGAAAGATTCTATTTACACTTTTCATGATACTTGTTTTCAGACTGGGGGCGTTCATCCCAGTCCCCTATATTGATAGGGATGCTTTGGCAAAGGTTATAAATGACCTTACAATGCTTGGTTTTTTTGATGTTGTTGCAGGTGGAACATTTAAAAATATGAGTATATTTGCGATGAGCGTAACTCCATATATTAACTCCTCCATTATTATGCAGCTTTTAACAATTGCTATACCTGCTCTTGAAGAACTTGCAAAACAGGGAGAAGAGGGCAGAAAGAAGCTTGCTGAGTGGACACGATATGGAACTGCTATTTTGGCGTTTATCCAAGCAGTTGGTATCTATTTTGGACTTAAGAACGCAAGTGCACTCACCGGTGGTGTTCCAGTTATTACAGCTCAGGGTCAGGGATTTTTAGGTTTTATTACAATAACAATTGCTCTTACAGCTGGAACTGTATTTTTAATGTGGATTGGCGAACAGATAACAGAAAATGGTATAGGAAATGGTATTTCGCTTTTGATATTTGCAGGTATTATTTCAAGAATTCCAAACGGAGCAGTTTCTCTTTGGAACTATGTTGCAAAGCTCAATGAGTTTTCACTCACAAGTATTATTGGTGTGATTTTGTTTATAGTAATGGCACTTGCAATTATCATATTTATTATAGTTATTCAAGAAGGTGAAAGAAGAATACCTGTTCAATACGCAAAGAGGGTTGTTGGAAGAAGAGTTTATGGCGGACAGAGCACACACATTCCTATAAAGGTCAATATTGCAGGTGTTATTCCTATAATCTTCGCAATTTCGCTTGTGATGCTTCCAACAACAATTGCTCAATTTTTCCCAAATTCAGGCTTTTATAAATTTGTAAAAGCATACTTTTCATCAGGTTCGTTTTGGTATACATTCTTCTATGCATTGTTCATAATAGGGTTTACTTATTTTTACACAGCAATTGTATTTAATCCTGTTGAGATTGCCAACAATTTGAAAAACAATGGAGGATTCATTCCAGGTATCAGACCTGGCAAACCAACTGTAGATTTCATAACAAGAGTGCTTTCAAAAGTTACCTTTGCTGGTGCACTGTTCTTGGCATTTATTGCTATTTTGCCAACATTGGTTGGACTTATGTTCAAACATCAGCTTAACATTTATTTTGGTGGAACAAGCTTGCTGATTGTTGTGGGTGTTGCGCTTGAGACGATAAGGCAGATGGAAGCTCAGATGCTGTTGCGTCACTACAAAGGCTTCTTGAGCTAAAAAGAGTGGATTATTGTAGTATGGAGGTATAGAAAAGATGAGGCTTATACTTTTAGGTGCACCGGGTGCTGGAAAGGGCACTCAGGCAGAATATTTGAGCAAAAGATTCTCGATACCTCATATCTCAACAGGTGACATTTTGAGGGAAAATGTAAAAAATGAGACTGAGCTTGGAAAAAAGGCAAAAGAGTATATGGACAAAGGTCTTTTGGTTCCAGATGAGATAGTGATTGAAATTGTCAAGGACAGGATTTCAAAAGAGGACTGCAAAAATGGATTTTTGTTAGATGGTTTTCCACGCACTATTGCCCAGGCAGAAGCACTTGATAAGGTACTTCAAGAACTTGGACAGAAGATTGACAAGGTTTTGGATATTGAAGTTCCAGACGAAAAGATTTTAGAAAGAATGTCTGGGCGAAGGATTTGTAAAAACTGTGGTGCGAGCTTCCATGTAATCTACAGGCCACCACAAAAAGAAGGTGTATGTGATGTATGTGGTGGAGAACTTTATCAAAGAGAAGATGATAAAGAAGAAACTGTCAAAAAGAGATTGGAAGTTTACCATGCACAAACACAGCCATTGATTGATTATTACAAAGCAAAAGGTTTGCTTGTTGTAGTTTACGGTCAGGAAGAAATAGCTGATACAACAAAAGAGGTCTTAAAAGCACTTGGCATACAATAAAGGAGAAAAGACCGAAAATGATTACTATAAAATCAGAAGCTGAGCTTGATAGTATGAGAGCAGCTGGCAGAATTGTTGCTATGGTTTTAAAAGAATTAGAAAAACTTATACGACCAGGTATCACCACAAAAGAGCTTGATGAATTCGCTGAAGAGTATATAATTAAAAATGGCGGGATACCATCATTTAAGGGATTGTATGGGTATCCTGCCTCCATATGTACCTCAGTCAACGACGAGGTAGTTCATGGAATTCCAGGTATGAGAAGGCTGGAAGATGGAGATATTATCAGTATAGACGTAGGAGTTTGTGTTGACGGACTTCATGCTGATGCTGCAAGAACCTTTGCTGTTGGAAAGATTTCTGAGACAGCAAGGTTTTTGATAAAAACTGCAGAAGAAAGCTTTTTTGAAGGTATTAAAAACGCGGTTGCTGGCAAGAGAGTTGGAGATATATCAAATAGTATACAAAGATACGTTGAAAGCCGTGGCTTCAGTGTTGTGAGGGATTTGGTGGGGCATGGAATAGGTAGAAAATTTCATGAGTCACCTCAGGTCCCTAACTTTGGCAAAGCTGGAGTTGGGATAAGGCTTATCAAGAACATGACCTTGGCAGTTGAGCCTATGGTAAATGAGGGAAGTTACAAGGTGTACACTGACAAGGACGGTTGGACTGTAAAGACGCTCGATGGTAAGCTCTCTGCTCATTATGAAAATACCATAATCGTAACTGAGGGCTTACCAGAGATAATTACGTTATGAGGTGTTAATAGAGATGGATCTTCAAATAGGGCAGATTGTTCTGTCCAAAATGGGAAGAGATAAAAATAGATTCTTCGTAATTTTTGATATAACCGACGATGGGTATGTTTACCTTGTTGACGGAAAACTGCGGAAGATCAAAAAACCCAAGAAGAAAAAGATAAAACACATAACACCCACAAAGTTTGTCTCAGAAGAGATAAAAGAGAAGATACTCAAGAAAAAGCTCACTGACGTAGAGGTTGCAAAAGTGATAGAGGAATTTGAGAATAGAAAAGAGTAGGGGGTTGATAAGCCTTGTCCAAGGAGGATGTAATTGAATTAGAAGGGACTGTGGTTGAGGCACTGCCTAATGCAATGTTTCAGGTTCAGCTTGACAATGGGCACAAAGTCCTTGCCCATGTGTCAGGAAAACTTAGAATGAATTTTATCAGGATACTTCCGGGTGATAGAGTGGTTGTTCAGCTATCACCGTATGATTTGACACGAGGTAGAATTGTTTGGAGATCAAAATAAACTCTCTTTAAAAAAGGAGGAATAAGGTAGAATGAAGGTCAGACCATCTGTGAAACCTATATGCGAAAAGTGCAAGATTATCAGAAGAAAGGGCAAGATAAGAATAATTTGCGAAAACCCAAAACATAAACAAAGACAAGGTTAATTTATTGGAGGTGAATTTTTAGGATGGCACGAATTGCAGGTGTAGATTTACCAAGAGAAAAGAGAGTTGAGATAGCTCTGACATATATATTCGGGATTGGTCTTTCAAGATCAAAACAGATTTTAAGGGATACTGGGGTTGATCCAAACAAAAGAGTAAAAGACCTCACTGACGATGAGGTAGCTAAAATCAGAGACTATATAGATAAAAATTTCAAGGTTGAGGGTGAACTTAGGGCTGAAATTGCAAGAAACATAAAGAGGTTAATTGATATAAGATGTTATAGAGGTTTGAGACACTTAAGAGGTCTTCCTGTTCGTGGTCAGAGGACAAGAACAAATGCAAGAACAAGAAAAGGTCCAAGAAAAACTGTTGGTGTTATGAGAAAGAAATCATAAGAAGGAGGAGTAAGCTGATATGGCAAGACCAGCAAGAAGAACTGTAAGACGTTCAGAAAGAAAGAATGTTGAAAAAGGTATTGCACACATCCATTCAACATTCAATAATACAATTGTTACTATTACTGATCCATCTGGCAATGCTATTGCATGGGCAAGTGCAGGAACATGTGGTTTTTCAGGAACCAAAAAAGGTACACCGTTTGCTGCTCAGCTTGCAGCAGAAAAGGCAGCAAAGATGGCAATGGACCACGGTATGAGAACTGTTGAAGTGTATGTAAAAGGGCCAGGTGCAGGAAGAGAAGCTGCAATTAGAGCACTTCAGGCAGCAGGGCTTGAGGTAACGCTCATAAAAGATGTTACTCCAATTCCGCACAACGGTTGCAGACCGCCAAAAAGAAGAAGAGTATAAAATTTTAGAGGAGGTGCTTTGTCTTGTCAAAATACATTGGACCAGACTGCAGACTCTGCAGAAGAGAAGGAATGAAATTATTCTTAAAAGGTGATAGATGTTATACCGAAAAGTGTGCGTTTGCAAGAAGACCATACCCACCAGGTCAGCATGGTCAGGAGAGAAAGAAACTTTCTGAATATGGTATGCAGCTGAGAGAAAAACAGAAAGTAAAAAGAATTTATGGCGTTTTAGAGACCCAGTTCAGAAGATATTTTGAAATGGCTGAAAAGATGAAAGGTATCGCTGGTGAAAATCTTTTGTCATTACTTGAAAGAAGACTTGACAATGTTGTCTACAGACTTGGATTTGCTTCCTCACGTGGCGAGGCAAGAGTTTTAGTATCTCATGCTCATTTTAAGGTAAATGGAAGAACTGTGAATATTCCATCTTATCTTGTAAAGGTTGGCGATGTGATAGAGGTTGACGAGAGAAGCAAATCTAAGACAAGATTTGTTGAGATAAAAGAGAAGTATGCAAAGAAACCTTCTCCAAAGTGGCTTGAAAAGGACGCTGAGAACCTTGTGGGAAAGGTAATAGCTCTTCCAACAAGAGAAGATATTGATATGCCAATTAGAGAACACCTGATAGTAGAGCTTTACTCTAAGTAATAAATGCCCTCGTAAAAAGGTCTGTGTGGTGTATTATTTTTAAGGAGGGTATATCAAGTTGATAGAATTTCAAAAACCAACAATAAGGTGTGAAGAGCTGAGCCCAGACAATAAATATGGGCGATATGTTATTGAGCCTCTGGAGAGAGGTTATGGTATAACGGTTGGGAATGCACTTAGAAGGACGCTTTTGTCGTCACTACCTGGTGCAGCAGTCACAGCAGTTAAGATTGATGGGGTTTTACATGAGTTTTCAACAATTCCAGGGGTTTTAGAAGATGTGCCAGAGATAATACTCAATTTAAAAGGCTTAGCTATCAAGATGTCATCCCCAGGGCCAAAGATAATGTATATTGAGGCTCAGGGTGAGTGCGAAGTAAAAGCAAAAGATATAAAGGCAGATGCTGATATAGAGATTTGCAATCCCGACCATCACATTGCTACACTTAATCAAGATGCCAGACTTTTTATGGAAATAACAGTTAATCAAGGAAAAGGTTATATTCCAGCCGAAAGGAACAAACAGCCAAACCAGCCAATAGGTGTTATTCCTGTTGATTCTATTTATACACCTGTTGTAAAGGTCAACTACAAGGTTGAGAATACAAGAGTTGGTCAGGTAACCGACTATGATAAGTTGACCATGGAGATATGGACAAACGGAACTATTCGTCCAGATGAGGCGCTAACCATTGCCGCAAAGATTTTAATAGAGCATTTTAACCTGTTTACTGATCTTTCTAATATTCCTACAAAGATTGAGACAGTTGTAAAACAAGAGCCGCCGAAGAGAAATAAACTTTTAGATATGACAATAGAAGAGCTTGAACTTTCAGTAAGGTCGTACAACTGTCTTAAAAGAGCGGGGATAAACACAGTTGAGGACCTTGTCAACAAGACTGAAGAAGAGATGATGAAAGTAAGGAACCTGGGCAAAAAGTCCTTAGAAGAGGTCATCCAAAAACTTCACAGTTTAGGACTTAGCCTCAAAAAGAGTGATAGCACGCCGAAGGAGGAGGAAGAAGAGAAATGAACAAATTAAGAAAACTCAAACGCGATATAGACCACAGACAGGCGCTTATGAGAAACTTGGCAACATCTTTGTTCAAGCATGGTAGAATAATGACAACAGAAGCAAAGGCAAAGGATTTGAGAAGAATAGCTGAAAAGCTTATAACCATAGCAAAAAAAGGGGATCTTGCATCATATAGAAGAGTTTTAGGGTATTTGTATGAAGAAGATGTTGCGTATGACCTGTTCCAGAAGATAGCTCCAAGATATCAAGGAAGAAATGGTGGTTATACAAGAATAATTAAGGTTGGTCCACGTAAAGGTGACGGTGCTATGATGGTCTATATAGAGCTTGTATAAGGTCAAAGAGGCATTTTCCTCTTTGGCCTTTTTGCTTTTTAAGTTCATATTTTAATCGGCGAACAATGTTTTGCTATTTACAAAATCAAAAGTGTGTGCTAATATTATTAATGCTTTTTGATTGTTGCAAAAACGCTGCGGGATGGTGTAATGGTAGCACAGGTGACTCTGGATCACCTTGTCTAGGTTCGAGTCCTAGTCCCGCAGCCAAAAAAGTGGCCCTATCGTCTAGAGGCCCAGGACACCGCCCTCTCACGGCGGAGACAGGGGTTCGAATCCCCTTAGGGCTACCAAAGACGAATACCACCGAGGCTGTGTAAAAGCAGCCTCTTTTTTGTTGTAAGGAAAATAAAAACAAGCTGTTTCTCATACGAAGATAGAGAGACAGCTTTTTTATATCCTTGACAAAGATACCTCAAGAATGTTATCATAATATAAAAGCCGAGTATACAAGTCGGAATTGGAGAGATATAAGATGTTCAGGTTATCTACAAAGGGAAGATATGGTGTCAGAGCAATGTTTGATTTAGCGCTTCACTATGATGAAGGGCTTGTATCTTTGAAGAGCATAGCAGAGCGTCAGGAGATTTCTGAGCATTATTTGGAGCAGCTCATTGCTGCCTTGAAAAAAGCAGGACTTGTCAAGAGTATAAGAGGTGCTCAGGGTGGCTATATGCTTTCAAGAGAGCCTTCAAAAATTACTATTGGTGAGATTTTAAGAGCTCTTGAGGGGTCACTTTCGCCTTCTGAATGTATAGATGATATAGAAAAGGTTGACTGTCCAAGAGCAGAGTTTTGTGTTACCAGAAAGGTTTGGGAAAAGGTCAAAGAAGCAATAGAAAACGTTGTGGACTCTGTCACACTCCAAAATTTGGTTGATGATTATAAAAAGATGACAGCAGATGAGTCATACATGTTTTATATTTAAAAAAAGGGGTATAATAGTTATAGAAACCCTACTAAAATGATAAAAATAATGGGAGATGATATATATGGAAGGGAAAATTATTTATTTTGACCATGCAGCGACAACCCCTCTTAAAAAGGAAGTATTAGATGAGATGATGCCGTATTTGACAGAGCAGTATGGCAATCCTTCAACAATTTACAAGCTTGGAAGAGAAGCAAAAAAAGCAGTTGAGCTTGCAAGAGAAAGGGTCGCAAAGGCCTTAAATGCAGATATTCAAGAAATTTACTTTACCTCCGGTGGAACAGAATCAGATAACTGGGCATTAAAAGGAGTTGCTTTTGCAAATAAAGATAAAGGCAAGCATATTATAACAACAACCATCGAACACCATGCAGTTTTACATCCTCTAAAATATCTTGAAGGTTTAGGATTTGAAGTGACATATGTTCCTGTTGAGCCAAATGGTATTGTTGACCCTCAGAAGATAAAAGAGGCAATAAGAAATGACACTATTTTGATTTCTGTCATGCTTGCAAATAACGAAATTGGGACAATCCAGCCTGTCAAAGAGATAGCAAAGATAGCAAAGGAAAAAGGAATAATCATTCATACAGATGCTGTTCAAGCAGTTGGGCAAATTCCTGTTGATGTAAAAGATTTGGGTGTCGACCTTTTATCACTTTCTGCTCATAAATTCTATGGTCCAAAAGGTGTTGGTGCACTTTATATCAGAAAAGGGACAAAGATTCATCCATTTTCGCATGGTGGTGCACAGGAGAGAAATAGGCGTGCTGGGACAGAGAATGTAGCAGGGATTGTTGGACTTGGAAAGGCTATAGAGCTTGCAACTCAGAACCTTTCTGAGTATGCTGCAAAGCTTCAGAAACTGAGAGATAAGCTCATTGACGGAGTGCTGAGCAAAATTGATTATGTTCGACTCAATGGTGACAGATAATCAGAGACTTCCTAACAATGCTAATTTCTCATTTGAGTTTATTGAAGGTGAAAGCCTGCTTTTGATGCTTGACATGAAAGGAATTGCAGCATCAAGCGGGTCTGCATGCACATCAGGGTCTTTGGACCCTTCACATGTGCTTCTGGCAATTGGACTTGAACATGAGGTTGCTCATGGATCTTTGAGAATAACACTTGGTGAAGATAACACCGAAGAAGACATAGACTATCTATTAGAAGTTTTGCCTGAAATTGTTTCAAGATTAAGAGAAATGAGTCCACTTTATGAAAGCGTGAAAAAAGGGGGCAATTGAAGATGTATAGCGAAAAGGTTTTGGACCATTTTATGAACCCGCGAAATGTTGGTGAGATTGAGAATGCAGATGGTGTTGCTCAGGTTGGCAACCCGAAGTGTGGAGATATAATGAAGGTGTATCTTAAAATAGAAAATGGTATAATAGTTGATGCAAAGTTTAAAACATTTGGCTGCGGTGCTGCTGTTGCAACAAGTTCAATGGCAACAGAGATGGTGAAAGGAAAGACAATAGAAGAAGCTCTGCAGATTACTAACAAAGCTGTTGCCGAAGCTTTAGACGGTCTTCCAGCAAACAAGCTCCACTGTTCGGTTTTAGCCGAAGAGGCAATTAAAGCCGCAATTGAAGACTATCTTAGCAAGCAAAAAAGCAAAAATACAAACTAAACTTACTTTAAAAGGGTGAGATTTTTTGAAGAAAAAAGTCCTGGTTGCTATGAGTGGAGGTGTAGATTCTTCTGTTGCAGCTGCAATATTAAAAGAAGAAGGATATGAAGTATATGGTGCAACGATGCAGATTTGGCAAACCGAAACTGAGGATGAATTAATTCGCGAAAAGAGCTGTTGTTCTCTTACTGCTGTTGACGATGCACGAAGGGTAGCTCATATTCTTGACATACCATATTATGTCTTTAATATGAAAGAAGATTTTAAAAAAGAGGTTATAAACTACTTTATCGACGAATATATAAAAGGCAGAACGCCAAATCCTTGCATTATGTGCAACAGGAAAATCAAGTTTGAGCTTTTTTTAAAAAGGGCAATGGTGCTTGGCATGGATTACATTGCAACAGGTCATTATGCAATAATTGAATATGACAATACTCTATGTAGGTATCTTCTAAAAAGGTCGAAAGCGAGAGAAAAGGACCAAACTTATGTGCTTTACAATATGACCCAGGAGATGCTTTCTAAAACAATTTTCCCACTTGGTAGATTTTCCAAAGATGAGGTTAGAAAGCTTGCAGAGAAATTTAAGCTTCCTGTTGCGAAAAAACCTGACTCACAGGAAATATGTTTTATTCCAGATAATGACTATGGGAGCTTTATTGAAAAAGAGACAGGAATAAATGATGAAGGGGTGTATGTTGACACAGAGGGAAATATACTTGGCAAGAGCAAAGCGTATTACAATTACACCATCGGTCAAAGAAAAGGACTTGGCATATCTACCGGGAAAAGGATGTATGTAGTTGATATAAAACCTGAGGAGAACAAAGTTGTTTTGGGAGAAGAAGACAAAGTATTTTCGGATGGTTTAATTGCTTCTGATTTGAACTTTATACTATTTGATAAATTGGAATCTGAGTTAGAAGTGACAGCAAAGATACGATATACTGCAAAAGAGACAAAGACAAAAGTTATACCTGTGCAGAATAATAAAGTCTTGGTTAAGTTTTATGAAAAGCAGCGTGCAATAACACCAGGGCAGTCTGTTGTGTTCTATAGCGGCGATATTGTTGTTGGTGGCGGAATAATAGAAAAAGCCCTCTGATGAGGGCTTATATTTTTACAAATATTGGTTCAAGATTTTCAAATTTTGTTAAATATTTAAAACCAATACTCTTTAGCATATCAACCGTATAGCTGAACATATATGCAATGTATTCTGTAGAGTGGGCATCTGATCCAAGCGTAATTATTTCTCCACCCAATTCATAAAATCGTTTTATAATTTTATATTCTGGATGTGGCATTCCAAGACCATATCTAAAACCAGAGGTATTAACTTCAATTCCTTTTCCTTTAAGAATAAGCAGTTTTAATATCTCATCTATCAAATCCCAATACTCTTCTTTATCTAAATCTTTGTTCTCATAATCTCCATATCGTTTGACAATGTCAAGATGACCATATACACAAAATTTGTCAAAGCTTTGATGAGATTTAATGTTTCTTCAAAGTATCTTATATAAGCCTGCTGTTTTGCTTTTTCCTGATAGAAAACACCATCTGCCAAATCTTGAAAGTCTACAACATGGGTTGAGGCAATTACAAAGTCAAAGGAATAGCTGTTTAGAATCTCTAAACTTTTTTCTATAGAATGTGGTTGCAGTCCAACCTCGCTACCGAGTTTAATTTTTATCTTGTTGCTGTATTTTTCTTTGATAGAATAAAATTCATTCATGTAATCTTCATAGTTAATATCCCAAACAGGGTATGAAACTGACGGGTATAAAAGGTCCATGTGGTCTGTAAAAGCTATCTCGTCAAGGTTGAGTTCTATAGCTTTTTTTACAGCGTCTTCCATACTCATATTTGAGTCTGATGAAAAGTTAGAATGAATGTGGTAGTCAAACATAGCAAGTCATCCCCTTTAAAAAGAGTTTTTTGCATACAATCAAATTGTATGATATTTTATTGACAATAGCAATTGTTAAAAAGGGTGATTTTTATGATTCAGCTCAAAAACGAGCCGATGAAGGTAATTAGGATACTAAATCAGCATGGATTCAAAGCATATTTGGTTGGTGGATGTCTAAGAGATTATCTGCTGTCAAAAGAACCTCAGGATTTTGACATTGCAACAGATGCAAAACCTGAAGATGTAATTCATCTTTTTGAAAAGACCATTCCAACAGGTATAAAACATGGAACGGTAACAGTGATTATAAATGGAGTCAAGATAGAAGTAACAACTTTTAGAGTCGAAAAGGAATATGAAAACCACAGATGGCCAAAAGTAGAGTTTACAAACAGTCTTTTTGAAGACCTCAGAAGAAGGGATTTTACTATAAATGCCATGGCATATCATCCGGATGAAGGACTTATAGATTATTTCGGTGGAATTGAGGACTTGAAAAATAAAATTGTCAGGTGTGTTGGCAATCCACACGAAAGATTTTTTGAAGATGCACTGAGAATTTTGAGGTGTATAAGGTTTGCAACGCAGCTAAGTTTTGTCATAGATAATGAAACTTTTGAGGCACTAAAAAGCCTAAAAGATCTTTTGAAAAAAATCTCAAAGGAAAGAATAAATATAGAATTATCAAAGACTTTGGAAAGCAAAAATTCTTCTTACGGACTTGAACTTCTTTATGAAAGCAGTGTGGGCAGTGTTATAATTCCTGAATTTTTGCAAATATACCTTTATTTAAGCCAAGTAGAGTTTGATTTTATTCCTACAAAGTTCAAAGTTCCTGCCTTTTTTGCCTGCTTGAAAGATAATACATTAATTGAGAAACTAATGAGAGATTTGAAGTTTGATAGAAGAAACATCTCTTTAGCTATAAAATTATGTAATTATTTGAAAAGGCATTACAATACAGAGGAACTAATAAAGAGAATCTTTTTTGAGGAAGAGGAAAATGTCGAAGATATAATTTTTACCATGTCGATATTAAAAAATGATACCAAGATAACAGAAACATTCGATATTTTAAAAAAACAGAACAGGCTTATTAGGAAAAAAGATGTAAAGATTAACGGGAATGATTTGTTGAAATTGGGTTTAAAAGGCAAAGAAATAGGTAAAACCTTAAACCTGATATATGAATATATTTTAAAAAATCCTGAAAAAAATAATAAGGACGAGATATTAAACTATGTTAATTTTTATCTTCAAGAGGGTAAAAATTGATAAACAAAATTTTTGAGCGAGGAGATGAACAAATGTTACCTACCACGAACGAGCTCGGATATTACGAAATTCGACTTGAAAGTATTGGCGGACTTGGTGCAAATGTTGCGGGCAAGATTTTGGCTGAGGCAGGTGTTGTTGGAAGTGGACTGAATGCCTTAAATTTTGCAAGTTATGGCTCTGAAAAGAAGGGTTCACCAGTAAAGTCGTATATAAGATTTGCTCCAAAGGAAAAGCAGATAAGAATTAATTCGCCTGTTGTTCAGCCTCATTTGGTTGCTATATTTCACGAGAATATGGTAAATACAAATCCTGTCACACAAGGACTTGGAAAAGATGGAATAGTTATCCTGAATACAAGCAAGAGCGTGGATGAGGCTCGAGATTTTTTAAAACTTGCAAGTGGCACGGTGGCAACAGTGGATGCAATAAGGATTGCCCTTGAAGTTAAAACAAGGATTAACATGGTTATGCTTGGGGCAATTGTAAGAATGCTTGGATTTATCAGCTTAGATAGCGTGAAAGAGATTGTTAAACAAACTTTTGAGAAAAAATATCCACAGACAATTGCGTCCAACATGGCGGGTCTTGAAGCTGGATATAACCAGGTAGAATTTAAGTTTTTTGAATATGATGGTAAATACCAATACGTAGAGTACCAGGAAGAAAGAAGGCCTATGGGATATAAAAACGCTCCAATTGGAGGAACTATTGTAGAGTATGCAAACACAATAACAAAGAACAATATAACCAGCAGGATTGGGAAAATTCCTGTGTTTATAAAGGAGAAATGTATAAACTGCGGTCTTTGTGAGACTACATGCCCTGACTATGTGTTTGTT